>SAMEA104315436__coassemble_2523_pt1 | contig 7555 bp, 6 predicted proteins | sample SAMEA104315436__metabat2_low_PE_038 | metagenome-assembled genome bin SAMEA104315436 (sample SAMEA104315436) | gut metagenome | biome: Monkey gut; feature: monkey-associated habitat; material: faeces | place: China | collected 2013 | reverse complement strand
TTCCCAGCATTAATAGCAATATTTTTTAAATATTGTCCCATTCTTCCATTAATTCCAACTAATAAAATATTCATAACTTCCTTTATTTATAACACATTGACTAATTTTTTATTTTAGTAAAAATATTGTTTTATTATAATTACAAATTAATTTTAAATTATTATTTAAATATTTTTTTAATATTTATTTAATTAAATTAATTTAAATAATCACAAAAAATGAACAGAATTGTTTATTAAGTCACCAAATGGAACATCTAAAATTGAATATGCCCCAAATTTTTCGTTTATATAATAATTAAACAACACCTTTGAATACAATATCATTACTCTTGCTGTAAAGTTTGGATTGCTATCTATTTTAAGTTTAAAACTTAAATCACCACCCACAGTAAAAACTTCACCAGCATGAAACATTTTGTTATGTTTTAACATTTGTACTGGCGTTATAAATTTTATAATTGTTTTATAGCCTTTAAAATAGTTAGGCATATTGATTATTTTACTTTCAATTTCTTTTTTATTTTTCTGGTCAGTTACAACAAAACATTGTCTTAAATGTAAATCTTTTTCATTGTCTAATTTTGATATATCTCCGCTTTTTAACTTGTTTACAAGTTTTATATTTGGAATGGTATATTGAATTGCGTCTTTAACATCTTTTACACATCGCAATGCTTCACTATGCCCCTGACTTACCCCTTTACCCCAAGTTGTGTATGTAGTGTAATTTAAAGCATTAAAAAGCACTCTCATAAGACTAAATAGTCCTGGGTCCCAACCAAAAGAGCAAAATGCAACTTTTTGATTTTTTTGAGCAATAACATTGCAAGCATTTAAATGTTCTGGAATTTTTTTATGTGTATCAAATGCATCTATGCAATTAAAATATTGCAATGCATCTTGTGCCTGTTCCATTAAATTAGATGAACTTCCACCACACAAGAACATTACATCAATTTTGTTTTTATATTTTTCTAAGTTGCTAACGAACTCAACTGGTGCGTGCATAGCCTTTACATTTCTTTTGCTAAAAATTGCAACTAGTTTAAATTCACTATTTTGGCTTATTAATTTTTCAACACTTTTGCCTAAATTCCCATAACCTATAATACCAACTTTTATTTTTTTCATACCAATATTTATGCAACAAATATTTTTTGTGTTAATATTAATTGATAAAAAATAAAAACATTTAATAAAAAAACAAAATGTTGTTATAACATTTTGTTTTTTTGTATTATTTTATTGCATCTGGTTTATTTTTTTGTGTGTCAATTTTTTTAATTTTATCTACTAAGTCCCAACATATAATATTTACTTTTTCTCTAAATGCTCGGTTTATGTAATATTTGTTATAATCAAATTGTTTATTGAAAAGTATTTTTGATATATAACACACATATTGATATAAATCTTTTTCCATTTTGGTACATAAACTTATATCAATATTTTTTATAGCCACAGTTTGCTGAACAAAAACTACTATATTTAAGTAATTAATATCTTCTCTGCTTAATTCATAATATTTTTTATATAAAGTTGGATAATGCACTCCATTTATTACAAATTTTTCATAATACAATTCAAGCGTTTCAACGTAAGCCGAATTGTCTAAATAATCTGAATTATAATACACGCTATAATATTTAAAAAGTAAACTCAATTTTTGATTTGGCGTAAGTATTTTATTCTTTATAATTTTTTTACCAACTTTAGTTATATTTTTAACATCTAACTTCTGTTCATTTAACTTTATTTTAAACATAATTAACTCCAAAAGTTTTATACACTATAAAAGAAACGTTGTCAATGCTAATATTATTGCTTTAAGTTGTCATATATAATTTTTTCAACTTCTTGATAGGTATATTTTTGCAAGTTATTTTCTCCAAGTAACGAAATGTTATCGCCAATTAAATATGTTTTAATTTTACATATTTGTGCTGGTACAACATCTTCCTTTTCGCTATTGCAAAAATATATTACTTCATTAGATTTTAAATTCAAATTATCTAATATTTCTTGGTAAAATTTTGGATTAGGCTTTGCATAATGCGATGTTTCATAACTAGAGATATAGTCAAAATCTTCTTGCTTTAAGCCAACAAATTCCATTCTTGTTGTCATTCCGCTTATTGGGAATAGTGGATTTGACGCTAATATAGTTTTTAATCCTAAATTTTTAGCGTATTGTATTTTTTTTGCCCATGGATTTTGCTTACAAAAACAAATGGTATTTTTAAAATCTGACACATAAAAGTCATCAAACACTTTTTTATCTTTTATCTTTTCATCTCCATAAGTATTTTTAAAACAATCCCAAAAAATTTGCTCGTTTGTTTTTTGTCCGTCATTTTTAACCATTGCTTTTGTACCCGCCCAAACAGTTTGAACCAACTCATCTTTGTTATAACCCAGCGGTACAAGTTTTTTACATAGCAAATTAAAATAACCTTTTGTAAATTCTTCTTCGTCCATTGGAAGTAGAGTCCCATCTAAATCAAATATAACTGCTTTTATCATTTTATAAACCCCTTTATTAGAAGTATAGCACAATAAAACCTAAAAATCATAATATTTATTATTTATAAAAGCGAGTTAAGTTTATTATTGTTTCAAAATTCATTTAAAAATATGACGTTAATAAAACAAATATCAACAAAACACTTTAACGATACCCTTAATATAAATAAAAAATGCCAGTTAAAAAAAGGTTCATGCAGTTCCTGCATAACCTCTTTTTTTATACTCGACTATTTTTATGCTACAAAGACATATTGCATTTACACAAGCAAAAAAACACGTTATTTATTGTTACCCGTCCTTTTTTATTAACTTTTGCGTCTGTTGTTCTATAACTTATCAATTTACCATATTAATGGTTAGTTTCAATTTTCTTTGCTCTAGAACTTGCTTTTGTTTTTATTTATTTAATTCTTTCTCTTCCCCCGCTTCCAAAATTAGGTTAACCATTGTTTCATTAATACTAGATAAATATTCTCTAATATTTTCATTTGTGTATAATAATAAGTAATTAGTTTTTTCAAAATAAATTTTTTGAGATACCTTTGTGGCAAACTCTAATAATTTTTTTTGAGATTCATTGCACAAATTCCAATTAATATCTTTAATTGATGATAGTTGTTTAGTAAAAGCAACCATATTGGCATAATTAATTTCATCTTGACATAATTTTTTATACTTATTACATAAGCCAGGATAAAATACATTATCAATTACAAATTTTTCGTAATATATCTCAAATGCTTGAAGATCTGCTTCGTCATTAAAGAAAAATGTGTAATATCTTTTATAAGCACCCACTAGCATTTCCAGTTTTTTATTTGGACTAACTTTGTTATTTTTTACAATTTTTTTACCAAATTTTATAATATCTTTGCAAGGGTCATTATTGTAACTATAAACTTTTTCTTTTTTCATATTTCACCACTTGTAAATATATTATCACAATTTGCAGGAATGTCAATATAAACTAAAATATGTTAATTATTCTGCTCTTAAAGCCTTTACTGGATCTTTTTTAGAGGCAATTCGAGCAGGAATTAAGCCCGCAATTAAAGTCAAAACAACCGAAATTAAAATTAATATTATCATATCTGTAACTTTTAGAATTGCCAAATTACCAACAATGCTTCCACCTGCTAATTTTTTTATTATTTTACTAACCGGGAATGTTAATATAAAACTTACTCCCACACCAATAACTCCAGCAGTCAAGCCTATTATAAATGTTTCCATATTGAAAACTCTAGAAATGTCTTTTTTCCTAGCACCTATACTTCTTAACACGCCAATCTCTTTTGTGCGTTCAATAACCGAAGTATAAGTTATTATTCCAATCATAATTGACGAAACAACTAATGATATTCCAGCAAATGCTATTAAAACATAAGAAACAATGTTCACCATTTGTCCTAGAGTAGATGTTATAAAACCTGTTGTATCAGAATAAACAATTTTGTCGCTTTCTTTGCTACAAGTGCTATTAAAGTTGTCTATCATTTTTATAATACTATCTTTGCCCGCAAAATTTTTAGGATAAAATTTTATACTAATTGGAATTGTGCTAATTCCAATTTGTTGCATTGCAACATTAAACGCATCTTCATTACTTAGAGTGTAACCATATTGCCTATCTAAGAAAGAATTTATTTCTTCAATACTAGAAAACCCATCTCTTGGTAAAATAGACGACATTTCGGATACAGACAAAACATAATTATCATAAAAAGAATAATCTCCTGAATTTTTATTTGCAAGTTGTTTTCTAGCAATTAACGAATTTTTACAATTGTTAGCATAAAAGGCTTCTAAACTTGGCATATATGCCACCCCATTATTTATTAAAGTTGCAGTAGCATTTTCTTTTATGCGAAAAATACCACAAATTTTTAATGTATTTATTGAATTATTATAAGCAGTTTTTAAACTTTCTTGGCTGGTATTTAATTTTGAAAAGCCAACAATGTTATCAAAATCTTCTGGCGTTTCTGGATCATCGTCATATTGTGGGGTATAATATTCGTCATTGGTAATAAGTTTATATTCTTTACCTACAATATCGTTAAAACTAATTTTTTTATAATTATATGACTCGTCCATTTCTGTTTGAATACCTAGCGCATTTAATACCGAATAGGATATTTTGTTTCCAGCACCAACAACCAATACAATATCTGTGCTATAGGCAGAGCCGTTAGTTTGTGATGGCATTCTTCCTGCAATTAACTCATATTGCTCCATAACAAAATCAATGTTATCTAACATTGGGTAAATACTTGATGAGGCACTACCAGATAAAATGCTTGTAGTGTTTTTTCTTGCCACATAGGTATATGTATCAGTTTCTCCAGATATGTTTTTAGTTATAAGTTTAACTGGATTAAAATAATTATAATCAATAACATTTAATTTTTCGCTACCATTCAATTTATCTTCATTTTCAAATGCTTTAACAGTGGCAACAAAATTTTCAGTTAAATTGTTGTAATGCCCATATTTAACATATTGCAATGTTGGATTATAAGGCACAATTTCATTACTATCTACACTTATTGTTTCATCTTGGTCATCTTGCGTAAAACTAGTAAATTTGCCCATATCTACTGTTATAGCAGAAACAGTAATGGGATAGTTGCCCAAAGCATTAGACTGCATAGAAGCAATATAAGAGTTTAATCCATTGCTTACCGCCAAAACAAGAGCAATGCCTATTATTCCAATGCTACCAGCAAAACTTACAAGAAGGGTTTTGCCTATTTTTGACATTAAGTTTTTAAACGAAAGCCCAAATGCAGTAAAAATATTCATTGCACTTTTATTTTTCTTTGTTAAATTTACTTGTTTTTCTGCTTTTGGTTTATATATTTTTGTATCACTAATTAAATTACCATCTAACAAATTAATTATTCTTGATGAATACTGCTGTGCAAGGTCTTGATTATGTGTAACCATTATAACTAAATGTTCCTTAGATATTTCTTTTAAAATATCCATAACTTGAACACTCGTTTCGCTGTCTAACGCACCAGTTGGTTCATCTGCCAAAATTATTTGTGGATTATTAACAATTGCTCTAGCAATTGCCACACGTTGCATCTGCCCACCCGATAACTGATTTGGTTTTTTCTTTGCTTGATTTTTTAATCCTACTTTTTCTAGTGCGTTTAAAGCAAGTTTTCGTTTTTCCTTTTTGCTTGTACCACCAATAGAAAGTGCAAGTTCAACATTTTCTATAACACTTAAATGCGGAATTAAATTGTAACTTTGAAAAACAAAGCCTATGTAATGATTCCTATATGCGTCCCAGTCTTTATCTTTGTATTGTTTAGTAGATATACCATTAATAATAATGTCACCAGAGTCATACCTATCTAGTCCACCTAAAATGTTTAAAAGAGTTGTTTTACCGCAACCGCTAGGGCCTAAAATAGAAACAAATTCTTTTTCTCTAAAACAAATATTTATTCCATTTAAAGCCTTTACAACAGTATCACCTGCAGTGTAAGTTTTAACAATATTTTTTAATTCTATCATTTGTAAACTCCTTTTAAGTTAAAAGCAATTAATTTTCATTTAAATTTGCTACGCAATCCATAACAGCAATTGCACCATCTGAACAAGCCGTTACAATTTGACGCAATGGAGATTCTCTTACGTCACCAACAGCATATACATTTTTTATATTAGTACGCATATGCTCGTCTGTAATAATAAATCCGCCGTCAGATAAATTTAATGAATCTGCAAAAATATCCGCATCTGGCTTTCTACCAATGGCAACAAAAATTCCATCAACATTTAAAATGCTAGTTTTGTTTGTCACCTTGTTTAAAATTTCAATTTTCTCTAATACGTTATCACCTATCAAATTTGTAACAATACAATTAGTTAATATTTCAATTTTATTATCACTTTGTGCTAAAGATTTAACTGTATTTAATGATTTCTCATTAGCCCTAAAAAATTCTCGTCTGTGTATTAAATAAACCTTTTTGGCAAGATTAGATAAATATAAGCAATCTTCAATTGCTTTATTTCCACCACCAACAACTGCGACTATTTTATCTTTAAAAAAATGTCCGTCACAAGTTGAACAATAACTTAAGCCTTTACCCAAAAATTGCTTTTCGTTGCTTACCTCAAGGGGCTTTGCATATGCCCCAGTTGCAACTATTACCGCTTTTGCTTTATATTCATTAAAATGCGTTTTAACAACTTTAACATCTGATTTTAAATTAACTTCACTTACTTCTTCAGTTATAAATTTAACACCTAAAGAAACTGCTTGTTTTTTCATATTTTGTGCCAAATCATAACCATCAATTTCTTCAAATCCGGGGTAATTTTTTATTTTATTTATAACAGCAACTTGTCCACCAACAAAAGATTTTTCTATTATTAAAATTTTTTTATTAGCCATTGCACCGTAAATGCCAGCAGTAAGTCCTGCAGGACCAGCACCAATTATAATTATATCATAATCCATAAAATGCTCCTTTTATGTAAATTATAGTGCAAGTTTTTCAAATTTGCCACTCTTGTTATTATATGCAATTAATACATTTAAATCATTATTTTTTATACAACTAACTGCTTTTTGGGCAAAACCTTTTGCCATTTTTAACTCAATGTCACTTGCAAACCCACCACGTTGAACATACCCAACAACAGCAGTTTTAACATCTACATTTTTTAAATTTTCTAACAAATATTGTTTTAAGTCGTTAATGTCAATTACATTTTCTTGTAAAATAATAATAGGTGCAGAATTGGTTTTTAACTCTTTTTTTACAACTTTTAATAGGTCTTCTTTTGTACTTTTGTCTGTATAGCAATAACATGCATTTACTCTTTTGCTAACACTATTTGCAATATCTGGGCAATGCCTTCCCATTACCTCATATATACATGTTCTGTCAAAAGCCCGCATTGATGTGTTAACCTTTTCAACAAAATCTACAGCATTATCTACTGCAGTTGCATAGCCTATTGAATAATCGCTTTGCTTAATATCATTATCTATTGTTGTT
>SAMEA104315436__coassemble_2481_pt1 | contig 7733 bp, 8 predicted proteins | sample SAMEA104315436__metabat2_low_PE_038 | metagenome-assembled genome bin SAMEA104315436 (sample SAMEA104315436) | gut metagenome | biome: Monkey gut; feature: monkey-associated habitat; material: faeces | place: China | collected 2013 | reverse complement strand
GATGTGTTGAAACTTGCATACTGGGGACTTTGAGACTATACATTATTAAAATATAACTTTCGGTCTTGTTTGAATTCAAGATTAGCAGAATGATTTGATTGTAATTGTATTATATTTAGAAAAAGTACTTTTAATTTTTTGAAACATATATTAAAAAAAATGAAGCACCAATAAAACAAGGTTTTTTAGAATTGATAAACTTTTTAAAAACTAAAAATTGTAAAATCGGGTTAGCAACAGGTAATGAAAAACAATTTGTAGAAATTATGTTTAATAGTGTAAATTTAGATTTATATTCCTTGTTTAATTTTGTTGTCGCTGGTGAAGAAGTGAAAAAAGGAAAACCTGACCCAGAAATTTATTTAAAAATAGTAAATGGGTTAAATGTGAATGCACAAGATTGCTTTGTTTTAGAAGATTCTATAAATGGTATAAAATCAGCAAAAACAGCAGGGTGTAATCCAATTATGGTAATTGATTTAATAAAACCAAACAAATATGTTAAACAAAATGCTTTTAATATTTGTAGTAATTTAATTGAAGCAAAAGATATAATTAGTAAAAATCTCTAAAAACTTTCATTGACAAATTGATAGATTTGTTAATATAATAAAAGTGCGTTTAAAATTTATTTAAAATATTTAAATCTTGGGGGCGACTTGGTTTCGACAAGGTTGTATCAACAAAATAAAAGCATGTGGTGGTTTGACCAGTGCCACCTAAAAAAAGGTCACGCGAATAAACGCAAACAATTCAAATAGCTACGCTTTAGCTGCTTAAGGATTTAAGTAATAAGCGAGTTTAAAACAAGTGTCAGTGTTTTAAATTTTTAGTTATGGCACAAATTTTAACTAAATCTCTTGATAGTTAATCTTATTTAAAGAGCAGACTAATGCAATTTTGTTTGTGAAAGTGTAATAGTTTAAATTAAATCACAAAATAAACATGTAGAAAGATTTTTAGATAAACTTTGGACTCGAGTTCAATTCTCGACGCCTCCACCAATTATGTTAAAGTTTAAAAACTATTCATACGGAAAAGTTTGGTTAGTATATAAATTTAGTAAATGAACAAATATTACACATTGATTAGACGAAAAATTTTAAGTTTATGGGAGAGTTATATTGGTATACAGAGCAACAAGCAAAGAGATGCACATTATAGCAGAAATGGCAATTCAATTATGGAGTAGTCATACAGTTGACGAGTTAGAAAAAGAGTTTGCCAACTTATTAAATGATGGGCGAATTGCTTTTTTTGTAAAGTTTGTAAACAATGTTCCTGTTGGGTTTGCACAATGTAGTTTACGAAATGAATATGTTGAAGGAACTTCAAGTTCTCCTGTTGGATATTTAGAGGGAATATTTGTATGTGAGAAATATAGGAATAAGGGGATTGCAAAAGAGTTACTTACTAACTGTGAGAAATGGGCAAAAACTAAGGATTGTGTTGAATTTGCAAGTGATTGTGATTTAGACAATATAGCCAGTTTAAAATTTCATGAAGCAATGAAATTTGTTGAAGTAAATCGTATTATTTGCTTCAAAAAAAATATTTTATAATAGTAGCATTAATGAGTGTTTATTTTGTAAAACACAAAAATGCTGTTTCAAGAGTATATAGCAAGAAATCAAAAATAATCAATGTGAGATAATCAAAATCAGTCGCAAATTCAGAGAAAAATAATCAAAAAGACTATTGGTTGTACACACACAGGCAAACAAAAAGAAAGCAAAGAGCAGAGGATATTCGTAGTCTATTAATTGCTTTTGTAAAACACCAAAGGAGAATAATAAATGAATGAAATAGGTACAAAAAGACTAGAAACTGAAAGACTTATTTTAAGAAGATTTGAAAAAAGTGATGCAAAAGAACTTTTTGAAGGCTTTATAAATCAAAAGGAATTCCTATATTATGCAAATAAAAAGCCAGTAACTTTGGAAGAAGAAAAAGCTTCGTTAGAAATTATTAATGAAAAATATTTGAATAAAAATTATTATAACTGGTTAATTACACTTAAAGATACTAAACAAATTATTGGGGCTGTAAACTTTAATGTAAATTTAAAAAATGATAGTGTTATGTTTAATTATGCAATAGACAATAGATTTACAAAAAAGGGGTACATGACAGAAGCATTGATGTGTGTTAAAAAATTTGCTTTTGAAGAAATAAAAATAAATCGTTTTGAGGGTGGTTGTATAACAAAAAATATTCCTTCAAAACGCGTTATGGAAAAGTGTGGGCTAGTACAAGAAGGTATTTTAAAAAGCTATGTGAAACTTTTTGATGGTTATCACGATATGATTATGTTTGCCATTGTTAAGAAATAATATTAAGCATAGCATTTAGAAGAGTTTTAAAATAAATTGCACTAGCCATAAAATTGATACTAATAGCAAATACGGGCTAATAAAAGAATTGCCATATAAAAAAATACAAAGCCTATGTATTTGGTTGAGAATATAGATGATAAAAGTTATTTAGAAAGTTTGGTAATTGACACTATTAAAGGATTAAAAAATTAGCATTTATCTTGAATTGTTGGAATCTAAATAACTATTGAAATGCAAAAATATTTGTGATAAATTTATATGTGGACTCATTTAAAAAGTAATTTTTGTTTAAATAAAACATTCGGAATATATAGGAATATAAATATATTCAATGTAAATTCAAGAGGGAAATATGGAAAGAAAAAAATTTAATCGTGGAACTATAAATGGTGGTATTATAAGAATTATTGTATCAGCAATAGCAATTATTATTGCTATTATAGTTTTGACATCAGCAATAAATTCATGGGATTCAGATAATGTTGGTGGCGGAATTTTTATGTGTTTGATAGCATCAATAATGTTGATTGCCAGTGTCTTTTTTATCATAAATGGAGTAAAAATGGTTATTGATGGGAAAAAATCTTTGGAAGTTTTGAAAAAAGGACATCCTGAAAATGGTAGAATAATAGATTTATTTGAAACGGAAGTTACCGAAACTAATAATGGTTGTGTATCTCATTATTCTATTTATAACTTAAAATTTGAATATACAGATGATTTTGGTAATTTGTGTGAAAGCCAAGAGCAAATTAGTGGAAAGTTTTATATAGAATTACAGAAAAAAGAACTTGTTCCAATTCTTGTATATAAAGAGAGAGCGGTTTTTGACAGAAAAAGATTTGATAACTTAATAACAGAAAATAAGAATTAGATTTTAATTATTTGTTAATTAATGTAAAAACTATTTATAATTTATACAAATACTCATTAGGGAAAGTCTCTAGTGAGTATTTTTTAAAAACAAATCGCTAAATAGTTTAGGCTAAAAGATAATAGAATTTACAAAAAAATTGTGTATCTAATAAATCGTGGCGCTGTGTTTGATGTAAAGTTAGAATCTTTAAAAAATAAATATTAATTTTATCGCAAAAAAATTTTTTAATGGTTATAATAATAATGAGATGATTAAATGAATAATTTAATAGTATATTTTTCATGGTCTGGTAATACAGATAAATTAGTTAAAGAATTAAATAAACAATTTCAGTTTGATGTTAAAAGAATAGAAAGAAAAATTCCATATTCAGAAGATTATAATACATGTGCTTATGTAGAAGCAAAACAAGAATGGCAAAATAGAACTTATCCAGAAATAAAAAAAGTAAATATTGACTATTCAAAATATGATAAAATATTGTTGTTTTTTCCTATTTGGTGGTATACATTTCCTATGCCTATTGCAACTTTTATTAAAAGCATAAAGGGCTATCATGGAGAAATATATGTTTTTGCAAACAGTTACACTAACGATCCACAATACATGGCTACATCTATGAAAGAACTTAAAGAGCTAGACAAAAACTTAAATTTTAAACAAGCCTTGTTTAACAAAAATGCAAAAGAACATATAGATTTTATCAAGAACATATAAGCAATTTAATAAGTAACAATGGAGTGCTTATTTTTGTATAAAACACATATATATTGTGACGTAAAACTTATATTAAATGTTAAAAAAATCGCTTTAATCAGCGATTTTTTTTGAATTTTTAAATTTTTCAAAATTTACTTGGCTTTTTACAATGTCATATATAGAGCATTTAGGGGAGTAGTTTATGTTATTTACAATAAATGAATTGTCAATTTCAATTAATGGTGTATCGTTAGGTCTTGCAGGATTAACAATATAAGGAATTTTTCTATTATAAATACTTTCTAAAGAATGAATAATATCTAAAACGGAATAAGTAAGTTTCCCATTTCCAATAATTATTTTAACTAACCCCGTTAATTTTAATGTACAAATTTTATATACACACCAAGTTAAATCGGTAATGTCAATATAATCTCTTACAGTAGTACCATCTTTGGTAGGGTGATTATTTCCATTTATACTTATATTTTTATTTTGTTCCATACACCTTACTAAATATGGAAAAAGAGTAGAATATTCACTTGTTGGGTCATCACCAAGCATAACTTCATTTCTTGCACCTACAGGATTGGTAAAGCGAAAAATAATTGCATTGTAACTTTCATTAGTTTTTTGCCATTGTTCTATCATTTCTTCACATAAAACCTTGCTTTTAGCATAAGGCGATTGTGGTGAAAGTGGGTGATTTAAATCTATAGGCAAATATTTTGGATCTCCATAAACAGAAATTGATGAGGCAAAATATATGTTATATACATCGTGTTTTTTCATGCAATCTAAAAGATTTTTTGTAGAAATTAGATTGTTATCTAAATAATCTTGCTCAAATTTAAAACTTTCAGCAATGTATTTTTTTGCAGCCAAATGTACTACATCTGTTATAGAATTTTCAGCAAATATATTATTTAAAAAATCATAATCACATAAATTGCCATCATATATTTTTAATTTGATGTTGAAATATTTTTCAAGTCTAATAATTGCATTTTTATTTGAATTGCTAAAATTATCAACAATTATTATTTTGTAATTATTTTTAATAAAATAATAAATTAAATTTGTTCCAATATAGCCAGCGCCACCAGTAATTAAAAATGTTCTATCCATAATTTTCCTTTTTTATTTTTTAAACAAAAATTGGTTCATACTCTATTTCAGCAATTTTTGAATATTGCAAATATTTAAAATTATATATTTCAAATAAAATATTAATAATTATTTAAAAATTAACTTGAATATATTAAAGGCGGTTTAAAAATGTGATTTTTTTAAAGTATATTTTCTTTATGTAAAATTTGAAATAAAAGGTGAGTAGGTAAGCCAATAACTGTAGCATAAGACCCTTTAATTTTTTCTATAAACATACCAGATCTGCCTTGAACTGCATAAGCACCTGCTTTGTCTTTATGTTCACCATATTGCAAATAGTTGTCAATAATTTTATCACTTAACTTTAAAAATTTAACTTTGCTTATGTCGTGAGTAACATACCTTTTTATACTTCCATTTTTTTCAATAATTACACATAAACTAGTAATAACTTTATGCCAATTACCAGATAATGTTTGTAACATCTTTTTTGCTTCAATATCATCTTTTGGCTTTCCAAAAAGTTTACCTTTAACAACGACCATTGTATCAGAACCAATCACAATTCTATCGCCACTAGTTTGATTAAAAATATCATCTGCTTTTTGCTCAGCTAAACTTTCAGAAAGTCTATTTAATCTTAAATGCTGATGCATATTTTCTTCTTTATTACTTGGCATAGTGTCAAAAGTAATTCCCATTAACGATAATAATTCTTTTCTTCGTGGTGATTGCGATGCTAAAATAATTTTCATAAGTTTTTCCTATTATTTTTTTATAATCTGTATATAATAAAAGTTTATCAAATCTAAAAATTAAAGTCAATTTGATTACAAAAAATAAAAGGCTATATAATATTAAAATTCATTAATATAATTAATAAAAAGCAAAATTGGATATAACTCACAATTTTGCTTTTATTATTATAGAATGCTTTGCCTGTAAGCAATAAAGTCATTTACAAGGTTAACTTGCAATTTGAATAACCGATAGCATTGCACTAGGTGAACCAGATGCTGTTATAGCCCTGTCTGATGAAAGGGTAGGGACAAGAGTTATTATGTCATTAGCCTTAAGTTCTATAACAAATATTGCACTAACATTTGTGCTAGATGTCAAAGGCCTGTTGGTGCCAGGTATTAAGGTGGCATTTCTATATACACCTACGCAATCTCCAGCAGTTGCAGAAGTACCATTATTTATTGAAAATGAAATAATATATGTTCCATTGTGATTAACAGAAATAGATGCATCATTTATACTCATTGCATGGTTGGTAAGCACTTTGCCAAAAACAAGAGGTCTACCACTAGAAATTGATTGTTGGTTAGGGTTATAAATAGTGGCATTTATGTTATTAGTTGAACCAGGAGGGCCTGCAACACCTTGTATTCCTTGTGGCCCAGCAGGTCCACGATCTCCAGTTTCACCTTTGTCACCTCTAGCCCCAGTTTTGCCCTGAGGAATTTCAAAGTCTAAAAAATGAACATCATCTTCATACCTATCGTTAACTTTGGCCTGGGCATCTTCGCCAACAAGCGTAGTAGTGCCTGCCATAATAACTTCATCACCTTTGTCACCTTTATCTCCCTTGGGACCCTGTAAGCCTTGTGGAATGAAAAATGAAAGGTGATGATCATTATTTTCAAATGTATCCATAACTTGAGCATCTTCGCCTGGGTTAACTGTTTCTGTTGTATCAATTGAAATCATTTCGCTTCTTCCAATTTCTCCGGGAAAACCTCGGGGACCAGTATCGCCTTTGTCTCCTTTAGGACCTTGAGGCCCTGCATCACCCTTTTCTCCTTTATCACCTTTAGGACCAGCATTTCCTTGCAAACCAATATCGCCCTTATCGCCTTTAGGTCCAATATCTCCTTTTGGAATACCAAAATCTAAAAAGGTTGTATTTCCTGTATGGTAAGTTGTTACTTTTGCATCTTGGTCAGGTGCAAGGGTAGTGGTTGATCTTACTAAAATAGTTTCGCCACTTGGTCCAGTAGCACCTACAGGTCCTGTTGGTCCAGTAGCGCCAGTTGCTCCCGTTGGTCCGGTAACCCCAGCAGGACCAGTTGGACCAATTAAGCCATCAGCACCAGTTGCTCCTTTGGGTCCTTGTGGTCCCATAGGACCAATTATTGTTCGTTCGGGGCAATTGATTCTACAATTTGTCTTTTTGCAATAAAGTTTGTTAAAACATTTGTTATTCATATTACTCCTTATAAACTTGTATAATATCAAAATTTTTAATCGACAAATCAAATGTCAATGCAAGTGCATAGACATTTAAATTTTCGCCATATATTTAACATATTTTTAAAATTTTTTGAAAATTTAACACTATTAGTTTACTTTAACAGTAAATGTAACTTCAATTTCAGAATTTACATCTAATTCTCCAAGGTCAAAACCTACTGCTGGGTCATAACTTTCAGACGCAGGAGCTTTGTTAATTTTAACACTTCCAGGAACAAAAGTTGTGCCTTCTGGAATTGTATCTTTAAAGAATACTTCTGTATTTTTAATATTTCCAATATTTCTAATAACGTTTTGATAAACAAGTTCAGAGCCAGAAATAACAGCCGATTGTCCAGATGTTTTTTCAATTACAATCTTGTTTTCCGTAATACTTATTTCTAATTCTGCGGTGTCTTCAGATAAATCTTGAACCTCATTTACATCGTAGGTAATATTAGATTTTAATGCAACAC
>SAMEA104315436__coassemble_2464_pt1 | contig 7774 bp, 7 predicted proteins | sample SAMEA104315436__metabat2_low_PE_038 | metagenome-assembled genome bin SAMEA104315436 (sample SAMEA104315436) | gut metagenome | biome: Monkey gut; feature: monkey-associated habitat; material: faeces | place: China | collected 2013 | reverse complement strand
GTAAATATTTTATTTAAAGATTTAAAAGGGGAGAAAAATGAAAAAAAGAAGATTTAGTATATTACTAAATATAGCAACATTATGTTTATGCATAGCAGCAGTAGCAATAGGTGTATACTCAGTTAAAAACGCACAATTAACCATAACTGGTACAATAAGTTTTGTATCGAATTCAAGTGCCGATGTGGTTTGCAAAATTTGGGGTATTAAAAATTCTGATGGAGTTGTAAGTACTGAAACAACGCCGTTTTATTTGTCGGCAGACGGAATATCGCAAGATAGTGCAAATATTCGTGTAAAAAAAGACTATCCAAATTTATCATTTGGAGATTTGTCTTTTGCATATGATGAAAATGATAATGTAATACCTATAAATTTTAGTTTTCAAATAACCAATATATCAAATGAAGACTTGGCAGTAGATTTAAATTTTGATAATTTTATTTTTAATAATATTCAAAAAACAATGAATACAGATTACTTACAGATAATTCGTCCAAAAAATTCCACTGCAGCGTCTGATGATAGCGTTATTGGAAGTGCAACAATATCTTTCTCTTTAAACGTGGTAAATGCAGGAAAAGACACGCAAAATGCTGTTTCTGGTAATTTAATTCTTAACATTAACAAAACTAATGAAACAGATTCTGGTTTTGTACTTTTGCCTGAAGGGGAAAAAGAGGCAATAAGAATTGATTCAGACTATAGAGCAGCCAATTGGCTAAAAAGTGTTCCAACTATTACAAGTGACAATTCAGAAAAAAAGATAGTTATTCCATCATATTTATTTGATGGAACAACCTACAAAAAAATTACAGGCTTGGCGGGCTCGTGGTATAGTGAAGCTGGCGATATATGGTATGATGCTGCTGTCACAAATCTTAATAATTATGAAAAAATAATAATTAGTAATGGAATGAGAGCAATTAATCTTAGTAGTCTTAATGGTGCTTATAGCGAAATAACTTTTCCTCGTAGCATAGAAGAATTTGGGTGTATTGACAATACTAATACAAGTTTTACTACTTTAGTAATTCCGTATGATGTGGATTATGTTGGTAGTAATGGCGGCAGTTCCTCAAGTTTTCGTATAAGCGGATTAAAAGAACTATATATTAATACCCCGAAATGCGAATTGGGTATTTACCATTTTTACAATATAAATGCAACAACCATTTATATCAATGAAGATAATCAAACGGATTTTGGTTTTACTGCATATACATTAAATAGTGAAACAATTACAAAAAATGGTATTACTTATAAGGTTTATAACAAAAAATAAAATATTTTTAACAACAAGTTCCCTTGAAACGAAGTTTTTAAGGGAATTTTTTAATATAGTAATAGTTATAAAATCTACTTAATCTTTTACTTGAAATAAAAGTGCAGGTATGTTAGACTAGGCATTATAGTAGGAGATTATTAATGATAAATGTAAGCAATGTTACTTTGCAATTTGGTAGCAGAGTATTATTTAAAGATGTAAACTTAAAATTTTCAAAAGGTAATTGCTATGGAATTATTGGTGCCAATGGTGCAGGTAAATCTACTTTTTTAAAAATTTTAACTGGGAAAATAGAACCAAATAAAGGTGAAGTTACTATAACACCAGGTGAAAGAATGAGTGTTTTAAAACAAAATCAAAATGCCTATGATGACTATACAGTATTAACAACAGTTTTAATGGGCTATGAAAGATTGATGGAAGTTGAACGCCAAAAAGATGAGTTATATTCAAAACCAGATTTTAGCGAAGAAGATGGAATTAAAGCTGCACAATTAGAACAAGAATATGCCGATATGGGTGGCTGGGAAGCCGATGGTAATGCAAAAACATTATTAAAGAATATTGGCATAGAAGAACAATATTTTGATACCCTAATGAAAGATTTAGACCCTAAAGCAAAAGTAAAAGTATTGTTGGCACAGGCACTTTTTGGAAATCCAGATATATTAGTTTTAGATGAGCCAACAAATAACTTAGATTTTAAAACTTGTAGATGGTTAGAGAACTTTTTATTAGATTTTGAGAATATGGTAATTATAGTTTCACACAATCGTCACTTTTTAAACAAAGTATGCACACATATATGCGATGTAGATTATGGGCAAATTAATATGATGTTGGGTAACTATGACTTTTGGTATGAAACAACTCAATTGTTAGCAAAGCAATTAAAAGATCAAAATAAAAAAGCAGAACAACGTGCTAAAGAATTAAAAGATTTTATTGCAAGATTTTCTGCTAATGCATCTAAATCAAAACAAGCAACATCTCGTAAACGTGAATTGGAAAAATTAACCATAGACGATATAAAAATTTCTTCAAGAAAATATCCTTATATAAATTTTGAATTTGAGCAAGAAATAGGCAAAGAAATTCTTGTTGTAAAAAACTTAACAAAGGCAGGTTTTTTTGAAAATCTAACATTTAGTGTTTCAAAAGATGATAAAATTGTAGTTATGGCAAACAATTCTCTTGCCCCTACCATGCTTTATAATATATTAACTGGTAAAGAAAAGGCAGATAGCGGTACAATTAATTGGGGGAAAACAATAAAAGTTGGTTATTTGCCACAAGATAATAGAGAATATTTTGAAGGTTGTCATCTTTCGTTGGTAGATTGGTTAAGACAATATTCAAAAGACCAAACGGAAAGTTATATTCGTGGCTGGCTAGGTAGAATGTTATTTTCAGGAGAAGAGGCATTAAAAGAAGTCAATGTGTTGTCTGGCGGTGAAAAAGTGCGTTGTATGATGGCAAAAGCAATGTTAAATGGTGGTAATTTTTTAATTTTAGATGAACCAACAAACCATTTAGACTTGGAAAGCATTACAGCACTTAACAAAGGAATGATTAATTATCGTGGGTGTATGTTATTTACATCTCACGACCAAGAAATTGTGGAAACAGTAGCAAATAGAGTTATTGATATAATTTCCCCAAAAGAAATTAATGTAAAAATGATGGGTTATGATGAATATATAAATAGTAAACAATAATTTATTAAAATTCTTAATTGTAAATTCATTAAATATATAGAAACTCCAACTTTAATTTTTAAAATATATCATGTCTTATAATTTTATGTGTGATATGTAAGAACGCTCTCACTTTTTGCTTGTTATTTGTTTTGCCTTAGAGTAAATTTTTATGCAAAACTTAAGAATCAAATAAAAACAAAAAAAATAAATTAATTTTAAAAAATATAGTTTTTAATTGTATTTTAATTAATTTTTTATTATTTTTGTTAGATATTTTTGTGTTTGAATAATTTATAAAAATCTCCACATACTAAACGTGGAGGTAAACATATGAGCGAATGTAATTGTAATAGTGGCGTTTGTTGTAACGTTTGTGTTTGTAAACACAATGTAGATGGTTGCAAATGTAGCCTAAATCAAATAAAAGTTACAAAAGGCGATGGCACTAGCAAACATTATTGTGGTAGTTATTGCCCAAACGGAGATTGTGAATAATTAAAAAAATATCAAATTTGAATTGAATTTCAAATTTGATATTTTTTAACTAAAATTTATTAATATTTTTTTTGGAATTTTCCATCTTTCTTCTTAACACTAACATTAAGATCTTGATTTTCGGCATATTTTTCAACAAATTCTAAAGCCTCTTTTTTTGTTTTACATCTTTTTGATGCTTTTGCTGCTCCTGTTTTTTTAATGACCCAATCTTTTTTCTCTTTATCATAAATAACCATATATTTCTGATTTTTGGTTTTTACTTCTTCAGGTTGTTCATTTGTTTCTTCAACTTTAGTAATTTCTTTTTCTACTGGTTTTTTAGCAGTTTTATTTTTTTCTTCTTTTTTATTACTTTTGGCGTTAGCATTTTCTGCTTTAGTTGTCGATTTTTTTGTGCTTTTTTTAGCAGTTGCTTTCTTTTCTGATTTTGGTGTTAAATCTGTTTCTTTTGTTTCTTCTGTTTTAACAACTTCTTCAGGTTGTTCTTCTTTTGTATTTTCTTCTACATTTTCAATTTTTGTAGACTCATCTTGTTGCTCAACATTTTTAGTTTCTTCTTGTTCTTGAGCATTTTGGGTACTGTTTTCTTCAATAGTTATATCATTAACTTCATTTTTCTTTTTAACATTTTTTAATAATACTATTGTTAAAATAACTGCAGTAACTAAAAATATTACAATAAAAAGACACAACCAACCTGCTGTTCTTGTAGCAAGGTTAGGGAACAAAGCGTTAAGTACCTTTTTTAAAAATTCTTTCATAATTTCTCCTTTATACTGACAATATTCTACAACATAATATAAAAAATTACAATATTTTTTTTATTAATTTTAAATTTAATATTCTTAATTATAAAATATATAATATGTTTATATAAAAAAATAAGTTAATTTAAGTAATAATTGTTGACATAAAAAAGCAAAAAAATTAAAATACTATATATAAAGGAGTTTTTATGAGCAGACATTCTAAGTTTATAACAAGCGTTGTTTGCCTTCTATTATGCGTAAGTTTAATAGTGTTTGGTGTTTATGCAGACAAACAAATTCTTTTTTCTCAGTTTTCTAAAGTCTCATTTACTCCTACAACTGCAAAATTAAAAATATTTGCAGGTATTTATGGAGATGCAGATTTTTATGATACTCAACCAGCAACATCCAGATATTATGCTTGTAACTTTTCAAATAATGAACACGTTACAGAAACAAATGGTAAAGCAACGTTCGATACTTGGGAGTATAAGAAAATAAATTTTAATGATTATGACGAAACAAAAACTAATAAGCCAGAACCAATTTACTTTTTAATACAAATAACAAATTATGTTGAAAGGTCCGTTGATTATAGCATAGATATAACTAAAGATTACACTACCGAACAAAACACTAATATTCAGTTTGAGTATTATTACTATTTAGAATCAAACTTTGCTACTGACTCTGTAAATCAAAATGCAAAACTTACAACAAATGCAACAGCAAATAATTTTTGGGATATTACAAAAACCGAAAGTTCTAAACCTGGCTTTGCAATTAGAAACAACATGTTAAATATGACAAAAACAGTTGATACAACCACCGGTTTCACAAAATCGGTGTCTGTGCCAGAAGGTGTAGATACTTCGTTATCAACTGTTATGCTAGTTATAAAACTTGTTGTGGGAAATGCAGATGAATCAATCAATTTAAATTTTGGATTAACAGTTAATGCTGTTTAGGAGGGCATATGAAAAAACGCTTTTTAATAAGCACTACAATATTGGCGCTAATTTTGTCGTTAAGTATTTTATTTGTAAGCGTTTATGCCGCAGTTAATCAAAGCATATCTGTAAACAATGTAATATCATTTAAAGGTAATACAAGAAACTTAAAGTTTGAAATAGATGGCGTTGTTACAGGAACAACAAATGACGAAGCATCAATTTTACAAAAACATTGGGAATATGATTATGATAAACAAGGCATAACAAATGAACAATGGAATGTAGGTAATATTACATTTGCAACAGAGGGTAAAACAATAGATCAAATAAATATTACGTACTCTTTTACAATTAAAAATTTATCTAAAGAAGATAAAATTATTGTATGCTTTGATGGCCCAGGTGAATTAATAGCGGGTTTAAATAAAAATTACTATAAAGTTGATTTAGTTGATGGCGTAGAAACAACACCTGTATCTATTAACAATAATGAAAATGTTACTATTGATGGTGAAAATAGCGTCGTGTTAAAATTAATTTTAACTTTGGAAAGAATTGAGGATTTTAATTGCAATGAAGAAATTAATTTTTCGCTCAACTTTAAACCATATGAAGAATAATATTAATATATAGGAAAAGCAACAAGGCAAAATTTGCGTATTATGCAAGTTGTCTTGTTTTTTATATTTAAATGTTAATTAGTAAATTGTTTTATTTCTTTATAATCTAGTTTTTATGTAAAATTTTAAAAAGCATTTTAAATGTAAATTATATAACATAACAAAAAAACAATTTAGAAAATACAAACAAGTATAAATATATTTAAATATGTTAAAAATTTGACAAGATTAATATTTGCGTGTTATACTCATATGTAATTTATTTAATTGTTAAGGAAAATATATGAAAAAATTATCTACATTAGTATTTATTCTTTTAGTATCATTTTGTTTTATTTTCGCGGGCTGTTCTTCTGCACCTTTAAATATGCCAACAAATTATACAAAAGTCACATCAAATGGTGGCTTTGTGGTTGGTGCAGGAAACTATCTATATTTTGCAAATGCATATCAAAGTTATGAAAACTTAAAATCTAAAGAAGATAACGATGGTGCAGGTGTAAAACAATATTCTTTAAAACGTGTTCAAACTGAAAACAACAAAGATTTAAAACTTGATGACGAACAAAATATTGTTTTTGAAAATGTATTAAATAAAATCGCTGGCTATGAAACATCAAATATGTATGTTGTTGGGGAATATTTATATTTTACTTCTCCTAATGTCCATAAAAGTGATTCAAAAGAGCAAGATAAATATAATCAGTATGAATTTGAATTGTCTACTTTATTTAGAATTAAACTTGATGGCTCAAATTTAAGCGAAATTTATACAACTGAAACTTCTACTGCAAAATTTTATTTAACTGGTGGCAATAAACAATCTATTCTTATTTATGATGATGAAAAAATTTTGCAAGTTAAATGCTTCGAAAACTCAACAAAGGTTAATACCTTGGCAGAAAACGTAAAAAGCACAGTTTTCCCTTATGATCAAGGATTAGAATTTGTTAACATTTATTTTACAACTTCTAGAGAAGAAGACTCAAAATTAAACGGCAATATCTTAAACAAATTAAATCTTGTAACTGGTGAAACAAAGGAAGTACAAGGTTATTCAAATAATAATGAAACAATAACACTTATTTCTTATAATGGAGAAAGATTATTCTATACAAGAACAGGTGTTGAATCTAGAAAAGGTTTATATTTTAATGATTTTTCTAATGGCTTAGCGTCAGAACTTAAACGTAGATACGATACCGATAGTTTTAATGCTACATCAAAAATATATATTATTAAAACTGCCGAAGATTATGATGTAGATGCTTTTGTGTTTGAATATAACAATAATATTTGGATACAAGACATAGAATCTGATAATGATTCAGCATGTGAAAAATTGACTTCGGAATCATCTACTATATCTTTTGTTGACGGAACTTATGTTTACTTCACAACAGAAAATGGAATTTATAGAGTATCAGTTTTAACAAAAACTATAGAACAAATTTCAGATGTAAAAGATTTTAACGCTGACAAAATAGATTTTGATGGAAGATTCTTATATTTCTATGCAAAAGTAGACGGAGCTACAACTGATACTAAATATTTATACAGAGCAGATACAAAACTTAGTTTAAAAACAGAATGTATTGCAGAGCTTTTAGAAGAAGATATAAAAGAAGAATCAGAAATAGTCGAAGAATAATAAAAAACGTTTTATTACAAAATAATGCTTAAAACATCAAGTGTTTAAAACCAAATGTTAGGTTTATAATACTGATGTTTTTTTATAAAAATTTTTAAAGTTCTTAATTCCTTTAAAATTAAAGTTTTTGCACAATTTGTAAATAATTACAAAAAAATGCAAAAACTTTTTTAAATCATTTGACAACGCGGGGGGGGGTAAAATAAATAAAATAAAATAATATAAGTTTTATTAAAAGATATGAAAAAGAGAAGATACGAGTTTACAGCGCATAACACAAAAATGGGGTTAACAGGGTCAATATTGGCATGTGAA
>SAMEA104315436__coassemble_2348_pt1 | contig 8207 bp, 8 predicted proteins | sample SAMEA104315436__metabat2_low_PE_038 | metagenome-assembled genome bin SAMEA104315436 (sample SAMEA104315436) | gut metagenome | biome: Monkey gut; feature: monkey-associated habitat; material: faeces | place: China | collected 2013 | reverse complement strand
TGTTTTAAGCACGCCGCCAGCGTTCGTCCTGAGCCAGGATCAAACTCTAATGTTATATCTTTACCATTTTATCAATGGCTATTTACATTCGTTTGATCAACATGACTCTTTACGTTATTTACTGACTTTTTGTAAATTGATGTAATTTGTTCATGTTAATTTCTTTTTTTTCTAGAAACTAACAGGTTCGTGTTTTAATTCTACTTTAACATCTTAACCTTTACTATTCTATTAAATTATCATTGTTCTTGCCACTCTCTTTAAGTGACTTCGTTATATTATCACACTACCTTTTATTATGTCAACAACTTTTTTAAACTTTTTTTATCTTTTTCTCACTTTTTTTGCTTTCTTTGCATACACGCGGTTATGGGGTGGGGGTTTTGTTCTGGTTTCAATTACTATTACAACTTTTTTACATATTAAATTTTTTATAAATAATAAGCATTAAATTAAAAATGTGTATTGACAATTTAAACTTTCAATGCTAATCTTGTATCGGAGTAAAAGATTATGTTAAAATTTTTAAAAAAATTTAAAACAAAGAAAAGATTAAAAATTAGTACTAAAGATTCAATATATATATCTAAAGAATATGAAGCATTTATCCCAAATAAATTTAAGAATGAAATGCGACTATATACTATAAAAACTGACGCACAAAATATTTTTGGTAGAAACATATAAATCTTTTAAAAAAAATTATTTAATAAATTAAAAAAAGACATAATTTAAAATCAAATTTAAATTTTGTCTTTTTTATTATTTTATTCTTTAAAAAGGTCTTTCTTCGTTGCTTATAAATCCATATGCAACAGCATTAGGGCCTACGTGTGCACCAATTATTGGTCCCATTATTCTGATTTGTGGACGAATTCCATATTGCTGTTCAATCATTTCTGCCAAGCGGGTTGCTGTAGGCAAATTATCGGTGTGAACTATTTCCATATCGAAATATTTACTTTTTGTAAATTTTGCAAATTCATCAACGATAGTTTTTAAAGCTTTGTTTGTTCCATTAACTTTTTCAGTTATTTCAAGTTTGCCAGCCTTTGTAAATTGTATTATCGGTTTCACTTTTAATATAGTTCCAATAAATGCCTTAGGCCCAGAAATTCTACCTCCACGTTTTAAGTACATTAAATCATCTACCACAACAAAGTGTTGAACATGCATTTTTTCTTTTTCTATAATATCATAAACTTCTTGATTTGTTTTGCCTTCGTCACGCAATTTACAAGCAAGACGAACAAGCATACCTTCACCTATTGTTGTTGTTTTGCATTCAAGTGCTAAGTAGTTTATATTTGGGTATTGTTCTTTAACTATTTCTATTGCTTTTCTTGCATTATCAATTGTAGGACTTAATCCATTGCTTTGAGAAATATGTAAAGCGTTTACAATACCGCTTTTTGCCATTTCTGTAAATAAATCAATATGTGCTTGTAAATTAAGTATTGTAGTTTTTGCAATACCACCCTTCCTTAATTCATTATAAAAATTTACATAATCGTCATAGCATTTAAAATCGTCAACATATTCATTTAAAGCACCATTTTTTTCAATAGTGAAATTTAATTTACCAACGCGAACATCTAACTCTTTATATTCATCAACATACAAGTCACAAGTTGAATCTGTGGAAATATCAAATTGTTTCATAAATTCTCCTTAAAGTTCAGTCGATAACAATTCTATTAAAAATATGTAATTTTTGCAAGTATTTTGTTGCATTTTGACGAATTGAATATTTGACATATATCATAAATTGTATATTTAAATAAATACTTATAATTTTCAATTTTCTATAATGGCGAAAAATATATACCTAATTGCGAAAGAAAATTAACAAACATATTTTTCAAATAATATTATTTAAATTTTAACATGAATTCAAAAAAAATTTTTTTAAATAATAGATATTTACTTAACAGTAAAAAAATAAAGTTTTGTAAAAGACACCTTATCTATAAAGTTAAGGTGTCTTTTAAAATTTTTCAAGAAATACAATTTATAATAGGTTAATTTTTAATCAATTGATACTTCCCCACGGAGAAGTTTTCCACGTTCACGCATACGCATATTATGGTCTAAAATTTTCTTTCTTATTCTTATAGATTTTGGTGTAACTTCCATATATTCATCTGGAGCTAAAAATTCTATACAATCTTCCAAACTCATAACTCTAATAGGAGTTAATCTTAGGGCTTCATCAGAGCCAGAAGAACGGCAGTTAGATAAATGCTTTGTTTTGCAAACATTTACTACAATATCTTCACCCTTTGGGTTTTGTCCAACAACCATTCCTGCATAAACCGGTACACCCGCACCAATAAATAAATCGCCACGATCTTGTGCATTGAATAAGCCATACACAACAGATTCTCCACTTTCGAACGCAATTAAAGAGCCATATTCTCTAGTTTCAATCTCACCCTTATAAGGCTCGTAATCATAGAAAACGGTTCCCATAATTCCTTCACCCTTAGTATCAGTTAAAAGTTCACTCTTAAAGCCAAAAAGCCCACGTTCTGGAACATAGAATTCCATTTTCATACGACTTCCCTTTGGAGTCATAGAAATAAGTTCACCTTTTCTAACGCCCATTTTATTCATAATTGTGCCAACTGAGTCTGCAGGAACATCAATAGTTAATATATCTATTGGCTCACATTTTTTACCATCAATTTCTTTGAATCTTACACGAGGGTTGCTAACTTGAAATTCATAACCATCTCTACGCATATTTTCAATTAAAATACTTAAGTGCATTTCACCACGACCACAAACAGTAAATGCATCACTTGTTGCGGTATCAGAAACACGCAAAGACAAATCTTTAACCGCTTCTTTATATAATCTATCTCTTAAATGTCTACTTGTGACAAATTTGCCTTCTTTGCCAGCAAATGGCGAGTCATTAACCAAAAATGTCATTTCAACACTTGGTTCTGCAATTTTAACAAATTCTAATGGCTCAACTCTTTCAGGAGCACAAATTGTATCACCAATTTTTGTGTCTTCAATACCTGCAACACAAGCTATATCTCCAACAGGGACTTCTTTTGCAGGCACACGTTTTAAACCTTCAAATGTGAACAATTGCACAATTTTACCTTTAACATTTTTTGTAGAGTCATGATAATTGCAAACAACAATATTATCATTTACTTTCAATGTCCCGCTTTCAACTTTACCTATAGCAAGCCTACCGACAAAATCATTTTGTTCTGCTGAAGAAATAAGCATTCTTACAGGTGCTTTTTCGTCACCCTCTGGTGCAGGTATATGCTTTAAAATTGTATCAAAAAGTGGGGTAAAATCTGTTCCTTTTTCATTTGCATTTAATGATGCGTAGCCAAATCTTGCAGATGCAAAAACAAATGGACTATCTAACTGTTCGTCAGTTGCATTTAAATCCATTAAAAGCTCCAAAACTTCATCTTGTACTTCACTGAGTCTTGCATCTGGCTTGTCAATTTTGTTAACAACTACAATTACTTTTAATTTCAAAGCAAGAGCCTTTTCAAGTACAAATCTAGTTTGTGGCATTGTACCTTCGTATGCATCTACTACCAACAAAACACCATCTACCATTTTTAATACACGTTCTACTTCACCACCAAAATCGGCATGTCCTGGGGTGTCAATAATATTTATTTTTACTCCGTTATATTGACAACTTGTATTTTTAGATAAAATGGTAATGCCACGCTCTTTTTCGAGTGCATTAGAATCCATTATTCTATCTTCTACAACTTGATTATCTCTAAATACATTACCCTGTTTTAACATTTCATTAACCAAACTTGTTTTGCCATGGTCAACGTGAGCAATGATTGCAATATTCCTAATTTTTTCGTTTTTCATAAACAATTTTTCCTTTTTTACTAACAATTTGATAGTATAACATATAAAACTATTTTATTTCAAGTAGTAAGTTGAAATATTTAAAAATAATTGACTACCTATATACAAAATGATATTATTTGGCTTGGTATTTATATAAACAGCAATTGAGTATATTTTTTGCATGCTCAAAGTTTACTTGAAATCGGAATGCAAATTTATTTTGTATAAACTATTATGATGTCTGTTCAATGCTTTCACAAATCAATTTAACGTAAATCCGTAAATAACGGCATCATGGTTTGAATAACCATCAGTTTTGCTCAAAGTATACCCTCCGGGGGTATACAGCCAAAACTTTTGATAATATGTTGACAATTAACTAACAAAAGTATTCGTTACAAGTAGAAACAAAAAAGCAGCAATGCTTTTACTGAATACTTAAGTTTCATAAAGATAACGAGATATACTCTTGGAAATTAAAATTTTAACATTAAAAAGGTTGCATTATGGTAAACAAAAGAGAAAATAAATTAAAAAAATTATGGAATTATTTCACTCCCTATGAAAAAATATGGTTTTTTAGTATAGCCATATTATCTATAATATTTGCTTTTTTATTCCCAGAAGAAGACATTGGTGGTGTAAACGGAAAAATAATTGTTATGCTATATTTAATAGACATTTTGGCAAATATTACATGCGAATTATTAATATCAAAACAAAGCAAATGGAATTTTATAGTATCATTAATTGTTGAGGCTACGGAAATTGCAATTTGTATTGTTTGTGCATACCGTTTTGCAACAATGGCAACAACATTGTTTTTTTGGATTCCAATAGATATTATTAGTTTTATTAACTGGAACAAACACAAAGATAAGAATGATAAAGAATTAACTCAAGTAAGAAAACTTAATGGCTGGCAAGAAATTCTGGTTATTTTATCCATTATAATATGGACAATAGGAATAGGGTATTTATTAACAAAAATAGATATTGGATATGGAATTTTAGCAGATGATCCAATCCTTGAAAAAGTAGTATGTTATTTAGACGCCTGTTGTTCGGCAGTTGGGATTGCAAATGGTATATTCATTTTATTTAGATATAGAGAGCAATGGATCGCATGGTATATTAGCACATTTTTAGAAACAGCAATAAACATTATTTCAGGGCAATGGATTTTGTTGGTGTTAAAAGCAGGATATTTAACAAATACTACCTATGGTTATATAAAATGGACAAAATATATAAAAAATAATACAGAATTAGATAAAGATAATTTAAACATTAATAATGAAATAAACAATTATTAAATCTTGTGTAAATACATAATAAATTCTAGGTACAACCTAGTTTTTTTATTAGTAAATAGTGACAATCGTTAAAAACAAATCTTATATGAATATATGAATTTTTTAATTATTTAAAACACTATAAAAAAACAAGGTAAATTCACCTTGTTTTTAATATATTAAAATATATAAGGTATCTAAAATAATTAGTTTGCTTTTGCTGTTGCAACTAAAGCTTTAAAGCCTTCAGCATCATTAACAGCCATATCGGCTAAAACTTTTCTGTTTAATCCAATGTTTGCTTTTTTCAAACCAAACATAAATTTGCTGTAAGAAATGTCATTTTGGTGACAAGCAGCGTTGATTCTTTGAATCCATAAAGAACGGAAGTTACGTTTTTTAAGTCTTCTGCCAACATATGCATATTGACCACTTTTCATAACTGCTTCTCTAGCAACTCTGTAAAGTTTAGATTTAGAACCTCTGTAACCTTTTGCTTGTTTTAATATTGCTCTTCTTTTTTTAAGAGCGTTAACTGATCTTTTAATTCTCATATTATTCTCCCTTTAAACCTTACGCGTTAATCATTCTTTTAATAGTTTTGCTTTGAGTTTTTGCTAAAACTCTACCGCGTCTTAATTTTCTTTTTCTAGCTTGACTTTTTTCAGTCATAAAATGTCCTCTATCTGTTCCGTTAATCATAACTTTTCCAGATTTTGTTATTTTAAATCTTTTTTTAGCACCGCTATGTGATTTTTGTTTTGGCATAATAATTCTCCTTTAATTAATTTGACGTAATAACGACATAAATTGTTGTTTAAAGTACAACTACTTCTTCTTAGGCGAAACAATAACAATGATATTTCTACCAACAATTTCAGGTTCTTTTTCGCAAATACCCTTTTCTTCAACTAATTGGCAAAAAGACTTTACGACTTCAATTGCTTTAGCTGAATATGCTTGTTGACGACCACTCATTCTTAAAACTACTTTTAACTTGTTTCCATCATTCAAAAATTCAAAACCGCGTTTAGCTTTTATTTCTAAATCACGTTTGTCAATTGTCATTGAAAGTTGGATTTCTTTAAGTTCACAAACTTTTTGGTTTTTCTTAAATTCTTTTTCTTTTTTTATGGCATCAAATTTATATTTACCATAATCCAAAACCTTACAAACTGCAATACCATTTGAATAAGACATTTGGACTAAATCTAAACCTTCTTTTTCCGCTTCTGCAAGTGCTTGAGATTTTGGAACTATACCCAATTGCTCACCATTTGCACCAATTAAACGAATTTGATTAGCAGAAATTTGTTCGTTAATTAACAATTCTTTAAAAATAATTGTATCCCCCTTTTTGTGTACCTTAAGTTCTACCATATAAAAGAAATAGGTAGAAGACATAAAAACTTCCACCTATTTCCCTTAAAAAATGAAAAGAAACAAAACTCCGCAGTCAAACTAATTTCGACTGGTGAGAAGCGGAAACTTCTACTCGATAACGTGGGTATTATACCAAATAGATTTTTGCTTGTCAATCATTTTTTTTAAAATATTTGTGATTTGTATTTATTTGATTTATACATCATATATTTATTATTTTCTATCTTTAGAAAGATTTATTGTTTTTTATTATAAAAGTTAATCATAAACGACCAATATAACATATATTTTATAAAGTTGGCGTATTATTTTTTTCTATATTTAAAAAATTTATACGCTTATCAAAAATTTGTTTTAAAAGTTTAATTAAATTTCCATTAAAAGTTTCACCACAATATATATTTACATATTTAGGAGCAAAAGCAATTAAATTAGATATTATTGTGCTATCTATATCTTTTTCTGTTATATTATTCTGCTTTAGAAGTTTAAAATTTGTATCATAAAAACACACTTTTCCATTATCTTGCAACAAATTTATTGCTTCATTTTTTAACTCTAAATTGTTAACTAAAAATTTCAACAATTCTACTAAAGTTTCATTTGACGATAAATACGCTTTATTATCATTTGCTATTTGAACAAGTTCTTTCCATTTTTCTCTTAATATAGCCAATCTAAAATAATAGAAAGCTTCAACGTCTATGCTTTTTTCTAACACAATATATTTTTGAATTATATATTTGTCAGATTCTTTATCAAAACTTAAAAGTGCTTGCATAAAGGCCTTTTTGCTAATTTCATCTAAGTTAGGTAAAGATAAATTTTCCTCCAAATATTTTAATTTAAAATCTTCGCAAATAATATCACTTATTATGTTTGCAATATAATGTTTAAAACGGGCTTCATCACATTCTTCTGCCGACACCAAAATTGAAATGTTTCCGCATCTTTCATATGTAGTTACAATACCATTATATTCTTTGCAAAAATCTTTAAGTAATAAATATGCCTTTTTAGATGCCATTACATTTTTATCGGATAAGTTAATGCAAAATTCCCACATAAAATCTCCCTGATTGTTAGAGCCTAAGCAATCGAAGATTGCCCCTTCATAAAAGTATTCTATGCAAGAAAAATAAAAATACACATTATTATTAATAAAAATTTTGTTGATAAATATAATGAAATTGTTATGGGGTTGATTGCGTAAAATTCGTTATGTAATCTAAAACAATAATCAAAGACTTTAAACTTGCATTTTGATATAAATTAAAATTTTCTATCTAACGTCTTGTTTCTCCTTTTCCTATTTTAATGAGTGAGTTCGATTGCTCAGTGAAAAATAAAAATTGTGCCCGTTAAACGTAATTTTGCCATAGGCAAGATGAGTTCCAACAGGGCAACTATATTAAGTATTTTATCCTATTCTTCGAAGACTTTACTTCGCAGGAAAGTACCGACCACGAACAAATGCAATAAGTGAGTGTGTTTGGTCGGTTAAAAGAAAAATTGTGCCCGTTAAAACGTAATTTTGCCATAGGCAAAATGAGTTCCAACAGAGTAACTATATATTTGAATATTTTATCCTATTCTTCGAAGACTTTACTTCGCATGAGAGTACCGACCACGAACGAATGCAATGAGTGAGTGCGTTTGGTCGGTTAAAAGAAAAAT
>SAMEA104315436__coassemble_2345_pt1 | contig 8214 bp, 8 predicted proteins | sample SAMEA104315436__metabat2_low_PE_038 | metagenome-assembled genome bin SAMEA104315436 (sample SAMEA104315436) | gut metagenome | biome: Monkey gut; feature: monkey-associated habitat; material: faeces | place: China | collected 2013 | reverse complement strand
GTTCTAAAAAATATGTGAATGCCACTCTAAAAAAAGGTGGCAGACTTGCCAACATTGCTCCAACTATTCTTCAATTGTTAAATATTCCAATTCCAAATTATATGGAAAACTCTCTTATTGAAATGTAGAATAATATCTTTATGTTAAAGTGTTGAAATTGATTAGACGATGTGATATAATTTTACGAATTTACGGAGATAATAACATAAGATGAATGAAAATTTTGATGCCATTGTAATTGGCTCTGGGCATGCAGGCTGTGAAGCATGTTTGGCTCTTGCAAGAAAAGGTCACAAAACTTTGCTTTTAACAATTTCGTTAGATGCAATTGCTTTTTTGGCGTGCAATCCGTCGGTAGGTGGAACTGCAAAAGGTCATTTAGTATGTGAAATAGATGCTTTGGGTGGTGAAATGGGTGTAAATACCGATGCCACAAGCATTCAAATAAGAATGTTAAATGCTGGCAAAGGCCCTGCTGTTTATTCTTTGCGTGCACAGGTAGATAAACAGGCATATCATAACCGAATGAAAAAAGTGTTAGAAGATGAGCCAAATGTATACATAAAACAAGCGGAAGCAAAAGAAATTTTAACCGAAAACGGTAAGGTTGTGGGTGTTGTAACCGAACAGGGGGAAACATACTTTGCAAATTCTGTTGTTGTTGCAACCGGTGTATATTTAAAAAGCAGAATAATAATTGGCGAATATAGCAAAAAAGTTGGGCCAAATGGATTTGCTAGGGCAGAAGATTTAACAGATAGTATCGCTTCGTTAGGGCATACAATTTTACGTTTTAAAACAGGCACTCCTGCTAGACTTAATGGTAGGACTATCAATTTTGAAGAAATGGAAGAACAGAAAGGTGATAACGACATTCAAAGTTTTAGTTTTTTAAGCGAAACAACTCCCAAAAATGTGGCAAGTTGTTATTTAACTTATACCAATCTTGATACTCATAAGATAATATTAGATAATTTAAACAGAGCCCCAATGTTTAATGGGGAAATATCTTCTGTAGGACCAAGATATTGCCCTAGCATTGAGAGTAAAATTGTTAGATTTGCTGATAAAGATAGACATCAATTATTTTTGGAACCAGAAGGTTTAAATACAAATGAGTATTATGTTCAAGGGGTTTCTACTTCACTTCCAGTTGATGTGCAAAAACAAATGTATGCAAGTATAAAAGGCATTGAAAACGCAATGATAATGCGTGATGCTTATGCCATTGAATATGATGCGATTGATGCAACAGAGTTAAAACCAACATTAGAAAGTAAATTTGTTAAAAATCTATTTTTTGCTGGCCAAGTAAATGGAACAAGTGGGTATGAAGAAGCGGGGGCTCAAGGTATAATTGCGGGTATTAATGCTGGATTAGCACTTGAAAATAAAGAACAATTAATATTAAAGCGAAACGAAGCATATATTGGTGTTTTAATTGACGATTTAGTTACAAAAGGAACTAATGAGCCATATAGAATGATGACTTCTCGTGCGGAATATAGACTTGTATTACGTCAGGACAATGCCGATGTAAGACTAACTGAAATAGGTAAAAAAGTTGGTTTGGTTAGTGAAAATAGGTACACTAAATTTTTAAACAAACAAGAACAAGTTAAGCAGGTTAAAGAACTTTTAAATACAAAATTAAAATTAGATAATACATTAAAAACTATGTTCCATGAATGTGGAGAAACCGAGCCACAGGCAGGAATGACTGTTTATAAAGCAATTAAGCGAAGCAATATTAGTATTTTTGATATTGATAAATATTACTCAATCTTTAATAACTTTTCTAAACGTGTTTTAGAATATGTTAACACAGAAGTAAAATACGAAGGATATATTGCTCAGGAAGATGAAGATATTGCTAAACTTTTAAAGCAAGAATCAATTTTAATCCCTGAGAACATTGATTTTATGGAGCTTAAAGGCTTAAGAATGGAAGCGAGAGAAAAGTTAAATAAAATTAGACCATTAAATGTTGGACAAGCATCTAGAATATCAGGAGTTAGTCCTGCAGATATATCTGTTTTGATTATTTATTTAAAAACATTAAAGGATAAAGAATAATGCAACAATTATTAAAAGATTTATTTGTCAAATATAATATTGAATTTACTGATGAACAATTAAGTAAATTAGAACAATTTTACAATATGGTTATTGAAACAAATAAAATGTTTAATTTAACGGCTATAACAGAAAAACAGGAATTTGCTATTAAGCATATTTTAGATAGTGTTTTACCCATTTTTTATTTGCCACAAAATGCCAGTGTAATTGATATTGGTGCTGGCGCGGGGTTCCCAAGTATTCCACTTAAAATTTTAAGACCAGATATTAAAATTACTATGCTAGATAGTTTAAATAAACGTGTAAATTTTTTAAATGAAGTAATAGAGAAATTAAACTTAACAAACGCAAAGGCTGTGCATGCAAGAGCGGAGGATTATGCAATTAGCAATAGAGAGCAGTTTGATGTGGCAATAGCAAGGGCTGTTGCCAACTTAACCACTTTAGCAGAGTATTGCTTACCTTTTGTTAAAATAGGGGGAAGATTTATTGCTTTAAAGGGTAGTAATTTAAGTGATGAGTTAAAAGACGCAGAATATGCAATAAACATTTTGGGCGGGAAAACAGACCAAATTCAAAAAGTTTTCATTTCTGAAATAGATGCTGAAAGAAATAATTTAATAGTTGACAAAATAAAACTTACACCAAACAAATACCCTCGTGGCAAAAACTTACCAAGAATAAAACCAATTTGTGAATAACATTTTCGACAATATTCTCGCAAATACTACAAAAAATACAAGATATTGTGTTGTCAAGAAAAATACAATACAAATATCAACTTTTTACAATGTGGGGTGTGGAAATGTGGATAACTTGTCCACTTTTGACCCCAAATATTCATTTTTGCATAAATATTGAATAAATATTAATTAAAATGTATAAACATTAACTTGTGGAAATGTGGATAACTTTTTTGAATTGTCCCCATTTCCTTTATTTTCAAGAAACCACTTTTAAATCGGTGTATGAAATAAAACAATTGTTTGCCATATTATTAAAAAATATTTATGCATGAAAAAATGTGGAATATTCATGTAAATAATTATTTATGCAAATTGCTATAAAAATATTGTAAAAAAATAAAAAAAATATTAAAATAAATGTGCAAAAAGGACTTTATAAAAATGATAAAAAACTTTCAAGACGTACTTTGTCCGCCTATGCAAGAAAGTGCGTTTAAAGAAATTAATCCAATTGTTCTTGCATTTATTGGCGATGGTGTACATACACTTTATGTTCGTGATAAAGTTGTCAAAAATAGTAATTTATTGGTAAACAAATGCCATGTGCAAAGTGCAAAATTTTGCAATGCAAAAAGTCAAGCAAATAAATTGAATGGACTTATGGAACATTTAAATGAAACAGAGTTAGATATTGTTCGTCGAGCTAGAAATGCAAAAACCAATAATATTGCAAAAAATAGTGATGTTGAAACATATAAAAAAGCAACTAGTTTTGAAGCATTGATTGGTTACTTATATTTAAAAGGTGATTTTGATAGATTAAATTTTATATTAAAGTTTTAATTTGTAAATATTTTGAAAAACTAATAATATAAAGAAACATTTTAAGGAGAAAAAAGATGATTATAGAAGGTAAAAATGCCATTTTAGAGGCTTTAAAAAACAATTTAACCATTAACAAATTAATGGTGCAAAACAACTTAAGTGATAACGCAAGTAATCAAATAATTAAACTTGCAAAAGATAAAGGAATAAGAATTGACTTCGTTTCAAAAGATGTTTTAGATAAAAAAACAAGGAATCGTCATCAGGGCTTTGTTTGCGATACAACAGATTTTAATTATGGCGAAGTAGAAGATATATTAAATAAAGCACAAAATAATAATGAAGCCCCATTTATTGTTATTTTAGACGGAATTGAAGACCCACATAACTTTGGAGCAATTATTAGGACATGCGAATGTGCAGGCGTACATGGAATAATTATTCCTGAACATAGAGCGTGTGCTGTTAATGATACAGTTGTAAAAACAAGTGCGGGCGCAACCGCTAATATGACTATTGCTAGAGTTAGCAATTTAAATAACTGCATTGAAATTTTAAAAAAACAAGGCATTTGGGTATATTGTTTAGAAACTGGTGGAAAAGAAATGACTTCTGCAAATTTAACAGGGCCTATTGCTGTTGTTGTCGGTAGCGAAGGTAAAGGTGTAAGCAAACTTACAAGGCAGTTGTGTGATGATACTATTTCAATTAAACTTAGAGGAAAGGTAAATAGTTTAAATGCAAGCGTTGCCACAGCTGTTGTTGTATATGAAATAGTTAGACAACGTGACTAATGTGGGCTTATTGCAAAAAAAGATAATTTGGAGTAAAAATTGTATTCAGAATTGACCGATGAACAAATTTTAAAGGCTTATAAAGATGGTGATGAAAATGCACTAGATTTTTTGCTGAATAAATATAAATGGCTTGCAAGCAAAATTGCTAGAAGTTATTTTTTAGTAGGTGCAGAAAGTGAAGATATTTTACAAGAAGCAATGCTAGGGCTTTATAGTGCATGTAGAACTTTTGAAACGGGTGGCGCAAGTTTTAAATCATTTGCAAATCTTTGTATTACAAGGGCTGTACAATCGGCGGTAAAAAGAGCAAATAGATTAAAAAATAAAATGTTAAACGATAGTGTTTCACTTTCTAATCAGGGTTCAATTTTAATTGATGGAAAATCTGAAAATGAGGATATTGATTTATATATACCTTCTAACATATTAGATCCAGAAAACGCATTATTGGCTGAGGAAAGAAAAGCGGAGTTAAATAAAATAATAAATGAAAACTTATCTATAAAAGAAAAAAAGGTTTTGGTATTATATTTAAATGGATTATCATATGCCCAAATTGCTGAAAAATTAGGAGAGAATACAAAATCAGTAGATAATGCTATAACAAGAACAAAGAAAAAGTTAGAAGAATTGTTAAAATAGAAGTTCTTGTATTATTTTTATTAAAAGTGTCAACAATATTCCTGTAAAAAAGGAGTAAATATGAATTTTGATAAAAGTAAAACAAAAGAAAATTTATCACGCGCTTTTGTTGCGGAGTGTACTGCTGGAGCAAGATATCAATTTATGGCAAAAGATGCTAAAGCCAATGGGTATGGATTTATTTCAAATACCTTAAAAGCACTTGCAAAAAATGAAATGGCTCACGCTAGAGTATTTTATGATTATATATTAAATCAAGGGAAAAAGGGTACTGCCACTGATTGTAAAAATGATGGTTATAAAAATATTGATATTGCTACAGGTTATCCTTTCCCTAATTATGTTTTGCCAAACTCTTTACATTTAGAAAGCGAAATAGAATTGCATGAAAATGAAGAAGTGTACAAAACCTTTGAAAAAGTTGCAATGGAAGAAGGCTTTAAAGATGTAGCAGAAAGTTTTCATTATGTAGTGCAAATTGAGCATTGCCATTATTTGCAATTAAAGGAACTATATGAAAAAATGTCTTCTGGCAAATTATATAAAATGTCTAAAATAAACAAATGGAAATGTACAAATTGTGGAACTGAATTGGAACTTAAAGAAGCACCAAAAACGTGTCCAATGTGTGGTTATGACCAAGGTTATTATATGGTTCCACTTTCTGATGAATAGAAATTAATATTATCTTAAAAAATAAAAAATAAGGCAAAATTGTATAAATTAAACAAATTTTACCTTATTTTTTTTATTAAATTGATTTCTTTACACCACATTTTTAGATTAACTTAACTTAACCTAACTTTTTAATTAATAGTCTTTTTGTTTGAATTAAAAATTTATAGGACAAAATTATATAAATATTAAATATAATCATCATAATCACAAATTTATTTTTTTTTACATAAAAAACAATATGAAAAAAATAATATTTGACGGAGTTGGAACAGCAATTGTAACTCCCTTTAACAATGGTGAAGTAGATTATAACGCCTTAGAAATTCTTATCAATAAGCAATTAGATGCAAATATATCAGCTATAATATTATTGGGAACAACTGGAGAACCGGCAACATTAACTTTGCAAGAAAGAGAAAAAATAATATTATTTGCCAAAAACGTTATAGGGAATAGGGCTAAATTAATTATAGGCTGTGGCTCAAATAATACGCAGTCGGCAATAAACTTATATAGGCAGGCTGAAAGTTACGGGGCAGATGGTGCTTTAATTGTAACGCCGTATTATAACAAATGCACTCAAGATGGACTAAAAGCTCATTATCGGGCAATAAGTGATGCTGGTAATTTGCCAATTATTGTATATAACGTGCCAGGTAGAACAGGTGTTAATATTATGCCAGAAACTATGGCAGAGTTATGTAAAATAAAAAATGTGGTGGGCTTAAAAGAAGCTAGCGGAAATATTACACAAATATTGGACTACTTTAATTTATGTGGTGATAAAATCGCCATATATTCTGGAGAAGATGCCCTAAACTCAGTTTTTTTACTGTTGGGGGCAAAAGGTACGATTTCGGTTGCATCGAACGTTTTCCCTAAAATGTGTAATAAAATTATTAAATATGCCAAAAATAAAGAATATGAGAAAATGCTCATATTACAAAATAAAATGCAACAATTTATAAAAGCGTTGTTTTTAGAAGTTAACCCCATTCCTGTTAAAGCAGGGCTATTCTATTTGGGCTTGTGTAAAAATGAGTTAAGGCTTCCCCTTACTAGCATGACAAACAATAATTATAATAAACTTAAGCACGAAATAGATTTGCTTATAGGACAAGAAAATGATAGTTTGTAAGTTTGGCGGAACAAGCGTTGCAAATGTAAACAACGTAAAGAATATAAAAAAAATAATAAAAAACAACGAAAATATTCATTTTGTAGTTGTGTCTGCATTAGGGAAAAGTGAGCGGTTTAACAAAAAAGTTACAGACGAACTATATGAATGTTTTTACATATACCAAAGCGATTTTACTAAAGCGTGTTCAATCTTAAACAACATATTTCAAAAATACATAACGCTTTCAAATTTATTAAATGTAAAAATTGATTTTTCTAAAGACCAAAACATAATATTGAATTATTTAAAAAATGGAATAACAAAAGAATATTTAGTTTCTCGTGGAGAGTACTTAAGTGCTAAGTTATTTTCTAAATATCTTAAATGTCAATTTTTAGACGCAAAAGATTATATAATCTTTAAAAATGATGGTACTTTAAACTTTGGAAAAACGAAATGTCGTTTAAGCAAACTAAATAAAAGCAAAAAATATGTTATTGGTGGCTTTTATGGAGCAACCTTAAATGGAGAAATAAAAACATTTTCTAGAGGTGGCTCAGATATAACTGGTGCAATAATATCTAAACTATTATCAGCAGAAATATATGAAAATTATACCGATGTAAATGGAGTTTATAATAAAAACCCTAATATTTTTAAGGGTGCAGAAAATTTGCCTATATTAAATTTTAAAACTGCTTGTCAAATGGCAGAAGCGGGAAATGAAGTAGTGCACAAAGATGCTCTTTCAGTTTTAAAAGGAACTAAAACAATATTGTTGGTTAAAAATACCAGCAATATAAACGAATTTGGAACAACATTGGTTAATTCAAATTATATTTTTGACGATATGTATGTATGTTTATCAAAGCAAAAGTTATTATGTGTAGGAAATAATAATTTAGATTTAGTTAAAAATTTGCGTCATTATGCTGAAATAAAAAACATTATTTCACATGAAGGAAAACTATTTATTTTAACTAATGAAATATACATATCAGAAGAAGAGTTACTTAAAAAGCTTAATATAAATTTTATAAGCGAAATTTGTAAATTTTCAATTTTTTCAAATGTGGTAATAGATAAAAAAAATATAAAAAAATTAGCAAAAATACAAATAAATGTTAAAAAAATATCTATTTTGTGTAAATATTTATCTTTCAACAACAATTTCATAATAATATGTAAAAATGATGACCAACAAAAAGTTATAAACATTTTAAACAAATATTTACAAAGATAAAAGTTTTATGGTAAACTATTACATAAGATTTTGTAAGTAGGAGATGTTGTTATGAAAAATCTTTTAGTTGTGTTCAATGAAAGTATACCAGATGAAGTATTTAAAGAAAAAAATGCACACTTAATTGAAGTTGCAAAAAAGAAA
>SAMEA104315436__coassemble_2320_pt1 | contig 8280 bp, 6 predicted proteins | sample SAMEA104315436__metabat2_low_PE_038 | metagenome-assembled genome bin SAMEA104315436 (sample SAMEA104315436) | gut metagenome | biome: Monkey gut; feature: monkey-associated habitat; material: faeces | place: China | collected 2013 | reverse complement strand
AGAAGGTGGGGTTCCACCGCCCGTTGGAGGAGTTCCTCCAGTAGGAGGTGTACCACCTGGTGTTCCTGGCGTACCAGAAGGTGGAGTTACGCCACCAGTAGGAGTTGTACCTGGAGTGCCTGCAGGAGGTGTGCCTGGAGTTCCTGATGTTCCAGAAGGTGGAGTTCCACCGCCCGTTTGAGGAGTTCCTCCAGTAGGAGGTATACCACCTGGTGTTCCTGGCGTACCAGAAAGTGGAGTCCCTCCACCAGTAGGAGTTGTACCTGGAGTACCTGCAGGAGGAGTTACGCCTCCAGTAGGTGCAGTACCCGTTGGTGTGCCACCGCCTGTTGGTGTGCCACCACCGCCACCCGAAGTTCTGTTAGCAATCCTATTGCGAATAAAAGTTGTTGTGCCATGTGCACCCCATCTAACAGGAGCAGTTACAATTCTTCCTAAACTTGCTGTTCTACTTAATCCTGTTCGCAAATCTCCTGTAATTTTTGTTGAAGCAGCTCCAACTTGATCAAATAATTTATCATTTCCGGTAAAGATTTTTCCAAACATTACATTTAAAGTGTTAACAGCATTTAATGCAGCAATTATAAATAGCGTTAGAATAATGTAATCAATTACTGGTATATTAAATAATTTAATATTTTGACAAATAGAAATTAAAGGAGTAACCAAGTTTAAAGTTGTTACCATAATTACCAGCAGTGCAAATTTAGATACAAATGTTTTACGCCATTCACTAAGTGAAGATCCATTATCTAAAGGCATTAATGAGATTGAAATTGGAGAAATTACAAATAGCCCTAAAATTTCAAAAAATCTTTGCATTAAATAAAGCACAAAACTATAATACGATTTAGCAATTGAGAGAATAGCAATAAATGCAATTATGTAGTTAAATGTCCATAAATCATAAAAATAATAAACAGCATTAACATTATATTTACTTAAGTTACTAATTCCGCTATATTTCCAATTAAAAGGAGTTATCCAATCAGAATTATCATTATAAAATTCTTTTGCTATGTCTATATTTAAATTAAAAACCCCTTTTAGTTTTGCATTAATTGCAAAACCAGTGTCAATAACATTAGCAACTTCTTTGCTGTTATTGCTAACAGAGTTGTTAATAAAACCTATTGTGCCCTGACCATTGTTATCTGTTACCAATCTTTCAAAATATTCCGAGTTGTTTCTAATTCTATTTGCATTGTAGGCACAGGCTTTAAATACCATGCCACTAAACGGCTGAGTTGTTGTTGGAATATGTAAGCCAAAAACTTCATATGCCATATATGATGTAGTGTTGTCATATAAAGCAGCCGAACTATCAATCATACTATTATCACCTTCAACACTTTTATAAGTGTCATAATAAGGAGATAAAGAATAGGTATCAATTGTGCTAGATGTGGTGGCATTATCAATAACTCCAATTAAAGAGTTACATAAAAACATACCAAATAAACATGCAACAGGAATAATTGCAAAAGAGAAAATGGCTTTAAAGAAATTTTTAACAACGCCAGATTTTGAATTTCCCTTATCTTTGTCTGGATTATATTCTAGTCTTATTAATGCAATAATTGATGTAATAAATAACATAAAAACACCAAGAATAATCAAAGACCAAAACACAGTTTTTATGGCAGGGTGAGATGTTCCAAACAAAGCTTCTGTTATTAGTTTATAAACTATATCGCCTTGAAAAGTTTCTTGACCAATCATAATAGGCTCTAAACCTGCAATTTTTCTAAAACTTACTTGAAATAAGTCAATAAGAGACATACAACAAGCAACAATAAAATAAGCAAATTTAGGGATTATAGAAAAAATACCCTTTATGTTGTCTGTAAAAGCACTAAGAAGTAAAATATTCATAACTATGAATTCTCCTTTTTATACAATTAGTATACCAAAAAGATATAAATTTGTACATAGTTTTTTAAAAAAATCTTAAATAACTTAAACTATTCGCTAATATATAATAATATATATAAAAAATGTTAATGAAATTGACTAAAACTTTTAATTAAATTTAACTTATTTAATTTTGTTTTAGGCAATATCATCTTTACTATATAACGAAACTTTCAAACAAGTAGAAAATTTACTTACATAATTGTGCGGGATTTTGTTTATGAAAAACGTTGTCTTTTATTTCATGAGAAATAACATATAACTTGAAAATTTTTTTAAAGGTCAAATTATTTATTGCATAAAAAAACCTTTTGAATTAATCAAAAGGTTATATCTTTAAAAATTTATTATTGTTGCTCTGGAGAACCAATCCAATTTGGTAAAGCCCCAATTAACAATGAAAGTAACAATGTTAAACCTACAGCAATTGCCACACCAATTAAAACATTAATAACACGTTTTTTAGCTTCTTCACGTTTTTCAGTAGAATCTGCTCTTGCCATTTGAACGCCTAAAACAATTGCGTATATTGAACCTGCAGCTGCGACTAAAATTATCAATGGCCATTTAACAGCGTTGATAACATCGGTAACATCATATATCCAATTGAAACGATCTCCTAAATCTACCTCGCCATCTTTTGGCGCACGAAGTGGGACATTAGTTAAAAAAGAACAAACCTTTGCTAAAATTAAATTCATAAATAAACCTCCAAATATTTAATTTTATCTTTTGCAGAAATATTTTTAATATTCCCACTAAATTGTTTTACACAGATATATTAGCATATTATTTTTTAAAAGAAAAGCATTTTTTAAATATTTTTTAATTTATTTTAAAAATTATTTAATTATTTTTTCAAAACAATAATATTAATTATTTATGCCTATCTATAAAAATAATTAAAAAGTAGTCTAAATAATAAAAATAAGGCAAATTAAATATAATTTGTTAGTTTAATAAAGATTAATTGAAACGTTATGAAATGGGAACTTTTATTGCTTAATAGCAAAAATAAAAAATATTTTTAAATTAATTTTGGTTAATTGCTTCAAAAAAACAAGACAAAATTATTTGTGCTAGTTTAATTTTGTCTTGTTGTTAGTTCTTATAATTAATTATTTGTAGTTCGCTTTCTTAAAAAGTAATTATACGAGTTTTAAAAATTATTTAATTTTAATTAATTTACTATTTTTTGTTTTTCTTTTTTTCTGCAGTTGTTTCTACATCTTTGTTTTTTTCAGTTTCTTTAATCTCTTGTTCTGCAGGCTCTGTTTTAACAGGTTGGTCTGAAACAAAAGTTTTTTCATCTTTGCCAGCAATATATCTAAAATCCATTTCAACATCAATTTTGTTTTGCACACCAATTTCAAGAACGCAGACTTTGCCGTAAGTAGTTTCATATATGCGTTTAATTTTACCATATATTCCTATATGAGTTATAACTTTATCTCCAACCTTAAATGAATCTAAAATTTCTTTATTCTTCTTTTCTTGTCTTTTTTGACGAACAATTAATAGGGCATACATTAAAATTAATACAACAAACACAATAGCCCAATAATACCATTTCATAAAAAATCTCCTTTATTATTTATGAATATATAATATCATTGTAAAAATTTTTTTCCAAACAAAAATCAAAAATTATTATTTTGATTTTTGTTGAATATTGTACTTGTTTGTATATGTTTAATTTCAAGTTCTAAACCATAATAATACCAACGGCACTTAAAATTAATAAAGCATAATATATTGCATATATACCAAGAATTGTAAGGCCTTGCCATTTTTTAGTTTGTTGTTGCTTTATGCTAGGAATTAACAAAACCACATTAGATAATATAGCAATTGGCAAAGTAACAAAAAATGTTTCTTTTGATACTGGAAGATTTCCAGCAAAAATACCTGTTAGCCCTACTAATAAAGTTGAGTTAATAACATTTGCACCAACAATATTTCCAAGTCCTAATCCAGGTTCTTTTTTCCTTATTGCATTTATTGTGGTTATTAGTTCTGGCAATGAAGTACCAAAAGCGATTATTGTTAAACCAATAAACAACTCGCTACAACCAGCCATTTTTGCTAAAAGTTTTGCTTTTTCAACTAAAAAGTATGCTCCAATACCAACAATTGCGGCAGCAATAACAAATATAATAAAATAATAAATTAAAGAATGTTTATCTATATTTTGTTCTTCTATATTGGTTTTGTCTTTAACCGCCGTGGCAATATTCATCGTAACAAAAACAAAAAACAATAGTAAAAGCGTAATTGAGCCAATAATACCAATGTTTCCATTAATGCTATAAACAAGTGTGGAAACTAGTGAAAATATTAATAATAGATAATCAAAATGCCAGCCTTTTTTGATTATTAGTTTTGTGAAGCACAATAATATTCCACCAATAACACAACAATTAAAAATAACCGAACCCAAGGCATTACCAACAGCAATGTTATTTGCATTATTAGAAATTGAAAATAAAGTAACTAAAATTTCGGGAATGGTTGTCCCTATACTGACTAAAGTTGCTCCAATTATGGTGGTTGGAACTTTCAATTTTTTTGCAATTGCTACGGAAGAGTTAACAAAAACATCTCCACCCCAAATTATAAAAATAAAAGATATAATTAAAACAATAATTGCCCATAATATTTCCATTTTCACTTCCCGATTTAAAGATTTATAATAAATAAACATTTATTAAAATATTAGTTTTCTTTTTTTTGCAAATGTGCTAACATATTTGCATTACTATGCAAAGGAGCAATATATTAAATGAAAAAAACTGATATAAAAGAACTATATTTTAATAATAAGTTTAAATCGGGTGATATTATATTAATTAAAGGTTGGGTAAGAACAACAAGAGATAGCAAAGCGTTTGGCTTTTTAGAAGTTAATGATGGAACATGTCATAAAAATGCACAAATAGTTTTACAGGCAGATACTTTGTCAAACTATTTAGAAGTAGTTAAATTGAATATTGGTAGTACTGTTTATGTAAAAGGCGAATTGGTTTTAACACCAGAAAACAAGCAACCTTTTGAAATTAAAGCGACAGAAGTAACTATATTCCAAGCAACAGATGAAACATATCCAATTCAGAAAAAACGTGCTAGCGTAGAATATTTAAGAGAAATTGCATATCTTCGCCCTAGAACAAATTTATTTAATGCTGTTTTTAGAGTTAGAAGTATGGCTGCAATTGCAATTCATAATTATTTTCAATCAAATGGTTATCTTTATGTTAATACTCCTTTAATAACAACCACAGATTGTGAAGGCTCTGACCAAATGTTTAAAATTACAACTTTAAATTTTAATAAATTGCCTTATGATAAAGACGGGAAAGTTGATTTAAGCAAAGATTTGTTTGGCAAACAGGCATATATTACGGGCTCCGGTCAATTACATGGAGAAGCTTTTGCATTGGCATTTAATAAAATTTATACCTTTGGACCAACATTCAGAACAGAAAACTCAAACACAAAAACTCATGCAAACGAATTTTGGATGATAGAACCGGAAATAGCTTTTTGTGATTTAGACGAACTTATGGATATTGAAGAAGAAATGCTAAAATATGTTATAAAATATGTTTTAGATAATTGCCCACAAGAAATAGAGTTTTTAACAAACTTTGTCCAAAAAGGATTAAAAGAAAAATTAGAAAAAGTTTTAAATAGTAAATTTACAAGAATTGACCATAAAGATGTAATAACAATTTTAAAAAATGCTAACATTAAATGGGAGTTTACACCAGAATATGGTGAGGACATTGCAAAAGAACACGAAAAATATATTACCGAATATTTCCGAGGCCCTGTATTTATTAAAAATTGGCCAAAAGACATAAAAGCATATTATATGAAATTGAATTCAGACGGCGAAACAGTTGCTGCGGTAGATTTAGAAGTTCCAGGCGCTGGAGAATTAATGGGCGGAAGTCAACGTGAAGAAAACTATGATAAGATTGTTGATAGATGTAAACAAATGAATGTAGACATTTCAGCAATAGATTGGTACTTAAATTTACGTAAATATGGATCATGTGTTCATTCTGGTTTTGGTATGGGTTTTGAACGTTTAGTTATGTATTTAACAGGCGTAGATAATATAAGAGATGCAATTCCATTCCCACGTACTCCAAACAATTGTGAATTTTAAATATGCATTAAAATATAAAAAAGGAATATATATAAAAGTAGATGAAAAAATATATAGTTATATTATTACTTGTTGTTTGCTTTATTTTTGCGGGCTGTGCCGATTGTGGAACTGTTCAACTTACACAATATCCAGATGGAAAAATTGCAGAGTATTATTATATTCCATATGCTGAAACAGAATTAAAACAGGCAGGCATAACAGATGAAGAAAGTCTTTTGATAAAACAAAAGGCACAAGATGAACTCAACACTCTTTTCTTATCTTATATAGATAGTTACAGAGCTAGAATTGATCAAAGCCAAGACTATACTGAAGATGAAAAACTTATATTAAAAGATAGTATTAAATTTGATAATTCATTTATTAACAAAACTGAGCAATTTTATGAAGTTTCAACAACAGGCATTAAAGAAGTTATAAAATATATAAGATATACAATATATTTTAATAACTCTACAAGTTATTTGGAATTTAAAAATGCTAATCAATTATTAAAAGAACCAAAAACAATTGTAGTTGAAAAAAATCTTTTTACAACAACAACCAAGGTTGTAAAAGATCCTGTATTTGATAATATTGCCACTGAGTCTATTACTTTAGGTAAGTATGCAATCAATAAAATAGAAGAAACTGTTTTAAATGTTTTATCTGGCGATGGATCTACAGAAAATAGAACAATTGCACAAGAAAGATGGAATGCAATAAAATTGGCGGTAAATTATAAAGATTGCAGTGAAAAATTTATATATAGATATGCAGTTCCAACAGCAAGACTTCATAGCAATGCAAATCAAGTTACTAAAGAGTTTAGCAAAACTGCACAAACTTATATGTATTGTCATAGTTGGGAAATACAAATTAATAACGCAGAAAAGCCAATAGAACAGCAAGTTAATTTTGAATATTGGACAACAACTGCAAATAAAGCCGTATGGTATGGATTTATTTTTGCAGGTGCTTTAATAACAATGGGAATAATTTATTTTGTATCTAAAAGAAAAGATAAAGTAATTGAAGATAATAATAATTAAAGTTTTGTATATTCTTCAATTAGGTTTATGGTAAAAACATACATTTGCGAATCAACCGCAAGTGTATTTTTTAATATTTCACATAAATTTAAAACGGAGCGCTTTTTTATTTCATTTATATTATTAATTTTTATTTGTGATATTTTTATATCACTATTATTATATTTTATCATACCATTTATGGCTTTTTCTAAAGAGTAACTTTTTATATCACTATTATTATATTTTATCATACCATTTATGGCTTTTTCTAAAGAGTAACTTTTTATATATATTTTTTGTAAACTTGATAAAATATTTGAATTTCCAAGTTGTAAATTTTCAAGCATGTTAATATTTTCTTTTAAAAGTTTGTTGGCTTTTAAAATTGATTCTTGAGAATCTGTATAATTATTTTTATTAATCTGTTCATTATATTTTTTTGCTATTTGTGCATACCTATCTGGTGTGCATAAGCAAAAATCGTCATACTTGTTTTCCATATGCTTTCATATATGAGATAAAAACAAATTTTGTGAAAAGGTGAGTTTTTACGTAATTTTAAATTAAAAAAACAAAACTTTTTCAAATTTCAACGATAAAATTCCACATTTTCGACATAAATATGTGTTTTTTTAATATTTTAGCCTAAATTTCGTTAATTTCGGCAATTATTTTGGTAGCGGTATTGCTTTTAATGGTGTTAACATATGCGTGTCACTATAAAAAACATAGGAGTTAAAAATGAATAATAAAATTAAACTATACATTGCAGATAATACTGAACTTAAAGATGAACTAATAAAAGAATTAAATACAAATGAGGATATAGAGGTTGTTGGAAGTTGTGGCGACGGAGTTGTAGCAGAAAAAGAAGTTTTAAATATAATGCCAGACGTATTAATTTTCGATATTGTTTTACCAAATCAAGATGGCTTTATGTTATTAGAAAAATTAAAATCACAAATGGGAGAAAAATGTCCTAAACTTGTAATAGCATCTGCTTTGGTGCATGAAGGATTTATTTCTAAGGCTTTATCAATGGGGGTAAGTTTTTATATTAACAAACCTTGTAAAATCGCAAATGTGATTGATAGAATTAAAGATGTTTACTCATTAAAAACTCCTGTATCTAAAGATTATGATATAAGAAACAAGTCAAGAGTTATAGACGAAAAA
>SAMEA104315436__coassemble_2243_pt1 | contig 8600 bp, 10 predicted proteins | sample SAMEA104315436__metabat2_low_PE_038 | metagenome-assembled genome bin SAMEA104315436 (sample SAMEA104315436) | gut metagenome | biome: Monkey gut; feature: monkey-associated habitat; material: faeces | place: China | collected 2013 | reverse complement strand
ATTATAATGATTGCGGACAAATAATTTATACTGGAAAACAAAGTGTTTTAATGGGTGGTAGTGGCTGTGGATGCTCGGCAAGTGTATTGAATTCATACATCATAGAAAAAATAAAGAATAAGGAATATAAGAAAGTATTATTTGTTGCCACTGGTGCTTTATTGTCTTCAACGTCCACACAACAGGGAGATACTATACCAGGTATTGCTCATGCAGTTGTAATTGAGAGTTTTGAACCAGTACAAAAAATGAAAAAAATTTCAAAGAAGGAGAAAAGTGAATAATATGTTACCTTGGTATCAATATTTTATTGTTTTTGGCATTGGTGGACTAATTTGTTTATTAGGACAAATACTTGTAATTACGACAAAAATTACAACAGCCAGAATTTTAGTATTATTTGAAATGATAGGGGCTTTTTTAACCGCAATTGGAATATATGAACCTATTTCAGCATTTGCCAAAGCGGGCATAAACGTCCCAATCGTAGGTTTTGGCGCAAGTTTGGCAAAAGGGGCAATAAATGCAGTAAAAGCACAAGGTATATTAGGTGTATTTACGGGCGGATTAGCCTCGGTGGCAGGTGGACTTGCTGCAGCAATCGGGTTTGGTTTTTTGTTTGGTAGTATATTTAAAGCAAAAACAAAAAAATTTTAGTAAAATTATTTTGAAAACTATCATATAAATATGATAATGGAACAAAACATTAAAATACCTTTTATGAAAAAAGTAAAACGCAAGTTAATAATTTTTCTTGCGGTTTTATTATGTATAGTTGTTCTTATTATGTTGTATTTAAATTATGTTGTAAATCCAGTGATTATTTCAACAAGTTCAGCAAAAATAAGGTCTTTGAGTCAACGAGCAGTAGAGAATGCAGTACGACAAGTTATAAATAGTAGTGTAATGTATGATACATTAGTAATGATTACTAGAGATAACAACGGTAAAATTGTTACAATTAGTTCTAACGCTGCAACCATCAATATGCTTGCACTAGAATTAAGCGACAAGGCGCAAAGTGCTCTTTCACAAATGGGAGCAACTGGAATTAATATACCAATTGGATCTTTTAGTGGAATGCCAATATTTACAGGAAGAGGTCCAACAGTAAATATAAAAATGTTGCCAATCGGTAACATAAATTGTAAGTTTGAATCAACTTTTACAGAAGCAGGAATAAACCAAACAAATCATAGAATATTTTTAAAGGTAATATCATCAATTAGCGTTATTTTACCAACAGCAAATCAAATTGTAAACACAGAAACCCAATTAATGATATCAGAAAGTATAATTGTAGGTGAAATACCACAAACATATTTACATTCAAATACAGACGAAATGCTAAATCTACTGCCATAATTTCAATAGTGCAGTAGATATTTTTATATATTAACATTTATATAAATTATTCGCAAAACACAGGTTTTGCGAATAATTGGTGTTATTTTATTAATTTTCATTTAACATATTTAAAAATTTATATGCCATATCAAATGAAACTGTATTTAGATATTCTTTAAACAAAGATAAATTTTCATCACAAATACTAAACAAATTTTGCATAGTACTATTTTTTAGATAATTTACTAAATTTATTGTAGTATCAAAATTATCATTATTAAACAAATCATTTGGACAATTATATAATAGCGATTCTATAAAAATTTGATTAGGCTTTTGTTTTATTGTGTTCCAATATAAATTATTAAAAATTTTTACTTGTTTTTCAAACATGTAATTTGTTTGGGAATTTTTTATGCTAAAGTTTTCAAATCTATATCTGTAATCAATAATTATAGATGAATTGTTTTGTATGTTATATAGTTTACAACTTGTATCACTTATTTTAAACACGCAATAGACATTTATTTCAATACCAATATCATCTTCATTACTTATAGTTATTTTATTATTTTTTAAATGCAAATTAGTTTTTTCATTTAAAAAAGTTGACATCTGCACCATTAAATCTTGATATAGCATCTTTACATCATATTCATTTAATACAAGCGATTTTTTTTCTATTTCTTTTATATTCTTTTTTTGTTTTTTCTTTTTTGAATTAAATAGAGAAAAATTATTTTTAAATTCTTTAAAAAATAATTTTAAATTCTTTAAAAAAGCATTTTTCTTTTTTTTATTAGAATTAAGTTCAATTTGTAAGGCATCAAACACAACAAACAGGTCTAATGTTGACGCACAAAACTCAGTTTTGTCAAAAATTTCATTTGCAATAGTTATTTGATATTTATTAATATAGGGGTTTCTTTGTTTAATATTTTCTAATGCTTTTGTAATTACGTCATTTATAATATTATACGAATTATAAAAAGATGTCTCGTCAACATCACCAGCAAACTCTTCTATTATATTTTTTGTTAATATTTTCATTACATTTATTTTAATTTAAATAAAACTTTTTGTAAAGTAAAAAAAATATATCATTATTATAATATTAAATGAACATAAATATATTCTTTACTTTCTCTTGATAAGTATTGCATTACACTTGATTTATTCGCAAAATACTGATAAAATTAAAACATGAGTAATTTTATTCAAAATAGAAATAAAAAATCTAACGATAAATTAAGAAACATTGTTAATACATTCCCTAGCTTTTGTATAGATTATTTTATAGGAATAGAACAAAATACATCAATATTAACCAGATTAAATTATGCTTCTGATTTAAATATATTCTTTTATTTTTTGTCTAACGAAATTTTAAATAAAAGTGTAAAATCTATAACTTTATCTGATTTAGATAATCTAAAAGCTAGAGATTTTGAATACTTTTTAAGTTATATTACTGATTTTACAAAAGACGGAATTAATTATCAAAATAACGATAGAGCCAAAGCCAGAAAACTTTCTGCTATAAGGTCTTTATTTAAATATTTATATATACATGACAATATTACACATGATGAAACAACAAAAGTTAAAACTCCTAAAATCCATACAAAGCCAATTATATTCCTTGAACCTGACGAAGTAGCCAAATTGTTGAATGAATCAGATAATCCAATTAACTTAACACCTAGAGAAATTGCTTTTAATAAAAAAACTAGTATTAGAGACACTGCCCTTTTAAGTTTATTTTTAGGTACTGGTATTCGTGTCAGCGAATGTGTAGGTTTAAATATAAAAGACATTGATCTTACAAACAACGCATTTAAAATTACCAGAAAAGGTGGCAATCAGTCCATTTTATATTTTGGCGAAGAAGTAAAACTTGCTCTAGTTGATTGGATAAAAGAACGTAATATTTGGCTTAAAGATACAGATGAAGAAGCATTATTTATTTCTTTGCAAAAAAAACGAATGAGTATTAGAGCCGTTGAAAAAATGGTAAAAAAATATAGTAGTGTTGCCTCACCGCTAAAAAAAATAACACCACATAAATTACGCAGTACATATGGCACTTCTTTATATAGAGAAACAAAAGATATTTATGTTGTTGCTGAAATATTAGGTCATAAAGACATAAATACTACTAAAAAGCATTATGCTTCAATGAGTGATGAAATAAAACGTTCAGCCATAAACAAAATTAAATTAAGATAATTATTGTATAAAAAAACTTGTATTTTAAACTATTGTTTTTTAAAATACAAGTTATTTTATTTTTTAATTTTCACCTAATTCTTTTTTTAGCGACTCTATTTGCTCAGAAACTTTTTTCATTTCTAACTTTCTATTTAATTCATCTAATTGCTTTTTCATTAATAACTCATCATCATAATTTGGTGTTTGAGATAATTCATCAATAGTTATTGTTGTGTTTTTAAATAATTTTAACAATTGTACTCCAACTATTATCATTGAAATGCTAAATAGTTCGCTCAAAATCAAAGTACCGATTGTTAAATAGTAACCTAAGTCTAAAACAAAGGCTGTATAATACATATAAAAAATTCCAGCAATTATACCCAAAAATGTAATAAATGTTAAATATAATATGAATTTTGAAAGAACAAACATATTTTTTATTTTCTTTATTTTAGTCAAATTTACAATAAAGCAGATAAACAATAAAACAGCCATTGATAATAAAGTTATATTCATCCATATCATGCCTTCTTTCTTTATTAATTCATTTATACTAAAATAAATAATCCAACCGATAGACAACAAAGCAAATAATGCAAATGATTTATATACGGAAATTAAAATTTTTCTTTTTTGTTTGCTATCCATATATTCCCCCTTTTTTATAAGTATATATCAATTTTAGTTAATTGTCAAATATAGATAAATTTATATAATTAATTGAAAAACACAAAATAAAATGATATACTACTTTTATGAAAAAAGTAGTATTAGTTACAGGGGCCTCAAATGGTATAGGAAAAAAAATAGCGGAAACTTTTGCTGAAAATGGTTATACTGTTATTATAAATTATAATAAATCTGAAGATAAAGCAAAGAAGATAGTATATGATTTATGTTTAAAAGGCTTTTCTGCAATTTGCTTGAAAGCAGATGTTACTAAGTTCGAACAAATCAATTCATTAATAAATGAAATTATTAGCATTTTTGGGCATATTGATGTATTAGTAAACAATGCTGGAATATGTAGCTATAACTTACTTATTGACGAATGTATTGATTCCATACAAGACCAAATAGACACAAATTTATTGGGCACTATACTCTGCTCTCAACTTGTTACAAAACAAATGATAAAGCAAAATAGCGGTAAAATAATAAATATTTCATCTATATGGGGTATTTGCGGTGCATCTGGAGAAACAATATATTCAGCAACAAAAGGTGGAATTATCGCTTTCACTAAGGCTTTAGCTAAAGAACTTTCATATTCAGGTATTACCGTAAATGCGGTAGCTCCAGGAGTAGTCGAAACGGACATGTTAAATCATTTGAATGAAAATGAAAAAAAAGAATTAATTGAGCAAATTCCTTTAAAGAGATTTGCTACCCCCAAGGAAATTGCAGATATAGTTTTATTTTTGGCAAGCAATAAAGCCGATTATATTACAGGACAAACTATTCAGATTGATGGTGGCTTTTCAAATTAAATCACTATTTTTCTAATAAATGCATAATTTACATTTTTAAAGATGCCCTAACTTAGGACATCTTTTTAATACAATTGTTTAAATTTTATAAGAAAAACTTCAACATATTCATATTACAAAAAATGTTATAATAAAATTTGGAGCTGGTGACGAGGCTCGAACTCGTGGTCTCGTGATTACGAATCACGTGCTTTACCAACTAAGCTACACCAGCAAACTAGGTTTTACCTAGTTAGTTATATCTAAAGTTTGTTTTTATTTTACTTCATACAAACAGAAATTAACTTTTTTATTATCGTCAGAGATTGATTTAACACCCACATTCACTTTATCTCCAAGTTTTACGATTTCATAAATACGTTTATCATTTTTTTGTGTAGCATCTGATATGTGAAGCAATCCCTCTGCCCCGTTTTCAAGTTTTATAATTGCACCAAAAGGCAAAATTTTGATAACTTCACCTTCATACACATCGCTAAATTTTAAGTTTTTTATAGCTGTTATGCGTGGATCTTCATTATTTTGTTTCAAACCTACAGAAACTTTTTTATTATCTTTGTCTAATTTTATTATTCTAAATTCATATTCTTTATTTAATTCAATTACTTCTTCCGGTTTTGATATGCGTTTATAACTAATATCACTAATATGCAAAAAAGCGTTAACGCCATTTATATCAACAAATGCTCCATATGGCATAATTTTTACAATTTTGCCAATAACTTTTTTCCCGACAAAAGCAGCACTCCAAAAAAGGTTTTCTGCATTTTCCTTAATTTGTTCTTTTAACATTTTAACTGAAGCGATTATTTCTTTTTTATCTGCATGAATTTCTAATACTATTGCTTCTAATTGTTTTGTTTTATAATAACCTAAATGATGTAAATTTGTATCAACCTGATCTTTTGGAATAAATATTTTATATGCACCTAATTTACTAAACAAACCATCATCATTGTAGCTATTTACTACAAAAGTAAAGGTGGATCCAACTTTTAAACTTTCGGCTTTAATTGAACCAGAGATAATTTCTTCCGCTTCAGATTTAGATACTTCTATCATTCCATCTTCAGTTTTTGTTCCGAGTATTAAAACTTTAAATCTATCACCAATTTTTATTTCATCAAAATCGGTAAAATCTTCTCTTTTTATAAATGCATCGGACTTACCACCTATGTTAAATATTACGCCATTTTCTTTTTTAGCAACGACAATTCCATCATAAATGTTATCTTTTTTGTAATTTGCAAATGTTTGTTCTATCGAATTTAAATCAAATTTAATGTTATCTTCCATAATTCTCCAATAAATGTATAATATCTTTTTTATATAAATGTTAACAAACAGCAATATGTTTGCTACTTATTTTTTAATTCAAGCATTTTATCTCGTATTATCTTATTCGCTCGTTCAGTTCCTTCTATCCCTTTATAACTTTCATCAAAAGAAATAGGATCACCAACTATTATTTTGTTAAAGCAAAAAAAATGAGGGCGTTTTTTAATATATATAGGAACAATTGGAGCATTAGATTTTATTGAAAAAACGCTTGCACCTGCCTTAAATTCCAAAAGGTCTTTATCAGTTTTATTTCTAGTCCCTTCAGGAAAAATAGTTAAAATTTTGTTTTGTTTTAAAGCATTTAAACAATTTTTGATTACTGAAATATCAATGTTATCTCTATCTACAGGAATACCACCACATCTTTTAAAGACCCAACCTATTAATTTACACTTAAACAATTCTTTTTTTGCAAGAACGTATTGTTTTCTCCAAATTGAATTCCACAAGTATAAAAAATCAATATTACTCCTATGATTACAAACAATTATTACTTTCCCTTTAGGTATTTTTCTTTTACCAACTACTTTACATGGAAATAGAATTGCAAAAGGAATAAAAGTTATTAGTTTAATAAGCCATCGAAGCACAATAAATATTCCTCCTATTTAATATAACTCAAAATCTCACTAATACTTTCATCTATAGTTTTATAAGAAGTATCAATGACAATAGCATCTTCCGCTTTTTTTAAAGGACTATATTTTCTTGTTGAATCTAAATAATCTCTTTTATTAAGAGATTCAATTACTTCGGTTAGAGTTACCTTTTGCCCTAATTTTATCAAATCTTGTAAACGTCTATTTGCCCTTACATTTATGTCACAAGATACAAAAAATTTATAGTCAGCATAAGGAAAAACATGTGTACCAATATCTCTACCTTCAACAACAATGTTATTATTTTTCGCAAAATCTCGCTGTATATCAGTAACTTTTTCACGTATAGACAAAACTTGTGAATAATCAGATACAAATTTTTGCACATCTTGTATTGAAACAAAAGGTGTTATGTCTATATAATTTATTTTAACAAATTGACTATGATCAACAAAAGACAACACTATATTCATACTTGCGAGTTTAATATTAATTTCATCTAAATTATCAGGCAAAATATCATTTTTTAAAAAGTAATAAGTTATTGCTCTATATATCATACCCGTATTTAAACATTTATAATTTAACTTTTTTGCTAAAATATTCGCTAGTGTGCTTTTACCAGTTCCAGATTGACCATCAATTGTTATTATCATTCTTATTATTAACCTTTTAATCCACGAGATTGTCTATCCATATTTTCTACAACAATATCGCTTATTTCGCCCAAAGAAGAACAATATTCTAAAACCTTCCAAGGCTCATTAGTATGAAAATGAATTTTTATTAACTCACTATCACCTACGCAAATTAAGCAATCACCTTTAAAGTTTTCTGTAAAATAATCTCTAATTTTTTCATCATCTAAATTTTTACCATCAATTAATAATTGTGTATCAAAAATATATTCTAACATAATTCCTCCAAAAATTATATTATCAAATATTAAAAAAAAAGTAAAACAAATAATATATTAAATGCTATTTCCAGCCAAAAAACCCGTTGAAAAAGCAATTTGCAAATTGTATCCACCTGTTAAAGCATCAACATCAATAACTTCTCCGGCAAAATACAACCCTTTTATAAGTTTGCTTTCCATAGTTTTTGGATTGATTTCTTTAACGCACACACCACCGCATGTAATTATTCCAAAATCTAATTCATCTACCTTATTATAATTTAACTCAAAATTTTTTAACGTATCTATTATTTTGTCTTGCTGCTTAGTAGTTAAAGATTTCACCTTAATAAATTTATCAATTTCGCATTTATTTAAGAATGGTATTATTAGTGATTTTGGTAAGTAACTACTCATAAAGGTAGAAACTTGAACATCTTTATGCTGTGAAGATTCAGTGCAAAACCTATTTTTAATTTCATCAATTGTTAAAGCAGGTTTTAAATCTATTTTTAATGAAATGTTACTCTCTTTATTTATGTAAGAACTCATAGAAAGTGCAATTGGTCCACTTATGCCGTTAGACGTAAACAACATTTCACCAAAGAATTCTTTAAATATTTTATTTGATTTATATGCTATAAGTTTTACGTTTTTTAAACTCAACCCCTGTACATTTTTAATAAATTCATCATTTAAAACAATCGGTAC
>SAMEA104315436__coassemble_2215_pt1 | contig 8725 bp, 5 predicted proteins | sample SAMEA104315436__metabat2_low_PE_038 | metagenome-assembled genome bin SAMEA104315436 (sample SAMEA104315436) | gut metagenome | biome: Monkey gut; feature: monkey-associated habitat; material: faeces | place: China | collected 2013 | reverse complement strand
AACTGTTAGCAATTCTGCTAATAAAGAAATATGTGCATTTGTTTTAGATAAAGATTTAAATAAATTAACTGATAATACAACCGAAAACACATCTTATATTATAGAGGCAACAACAGGTATTGAGAATATTAAATTGAGCAAGTCTGTTGTTGAGGCAGAACCAAGCGATAACATAGAAACAGAAGTATCTTACACAACTTACAATGAAAATGATAAAATTGTTACTAAATTAAGAGTATATAACAATATAAAAGAAAATGATTATACTGAGTATGCCCTTACAGGAACTGAATTATCTGGTGTTTTTAAAGACAATTCAAATAATGTTCTATTTACCTTATATTGTGAAACAATTGAAAACGACAATGGCAAGATAAAACAAAAATATTCATTAAAAATGCCAATAAATGAAGATTTTAATCCAATTGTTTATAATTATTTAAAAAATAAACGAGTAGAATTGATTTTTGGATCAAGCAATAATTTAAGTCAACAAGCATCACTTGTTATTGAATATACTCCTGAAACTATTTCTTCTGTTTTAATAAACAACTTTAATAAAGAATCTAATTCGGGAATGATTCAAACAGAAAAAGGAATAAGCACAATAAATGTTGACAAAATGCTTACATCTGGAAAACAATCATCAACCGGCGAACTTAATTTATTAAATGCTTATGTTTATACAAAACTAAGTGAATTTGAATATGTTGACGTTACTATGACTGGATTTGAAGGAGGCTACCTGGGTTTTGTCAATTATTCTTATATTGAAGATAAAGAAATAGGTAAAATTTCTAATTCAACACTTTACACTACAATTTCTAATGGTGTAACAATGAGAATATTTAAAACTTCAGATATTTCGTTGGAATCTGGCAATACATTGCGTTTAGGTATTGTTTATAATATTCCTAAAACAGTTGAAGATGGAACAATTGTTCCTATAACATTTACATTTTATAATAGTGACAATAAAGAAATTTATGTTGAATCTATCAACCTTGTAACAAAAACAGCAAACCAAGTTTCCTTTGATATTGTTGGTAAAATTGAAATTGAAGAAATAAATGATACAAAAACTTATAATGTTGCTCGTGGCTTAAAGTATCTTTTAGATACAACTATTGTTGGTTATAACGAAGATGAAGTTGTATTTGAAAGTTCAAATCCAAGTTATGCTTATGTAAGTAAAGAAGGAAATAATTACTATTTGTCAATAACAAATGCAAGTATTTTATATAATCAAAAAGACGACAATGGTAACGATATTGCTTATTTACCTGTGACGATACGTTCTTATGGGCAAAAGCAGGGAAGTGGTACAAGTATTAAAGGAATTGTTAAAACAACAATCCTTCGTATTTACGAATTTATAGTTGATGAAGATAATTTATTTGGTGATACTTCGACTCTTTCATTTAGGCTTTTTGATTGGGTAAACGTAAAAAATTTAGTGGCTGACAAAATTATATGCGAAAACTCTAGTTTGGCTAATAATGCTATTAACAACTTTAAAAATGATTTTAAAAATAATGCAAATTTCTATATTATAGATAAAGATTTAAATAGATATAAGTTAGAAAATGGTCTAATTTTAAAATTAGATGCTTTTGAAATAGATTGCTCTAATAATGAATACAGAGTAAAATCATTAAAAACTGGAGAAATTTGTGATTTTAAATTAGAAGTTGAATATGTTTTATCTTATAAAAATGGTATGCCAGTTGTTGCAAATAATATTAGCACAAATACTCCAAATATAAAATCAACCACGTTTGATATAAACACATATATTTCTACAACAGGAGATAAACCAATTCCAATATTTAATTATAAAGATATGCAAAATATGCAAGACGGAGAATATTACAGACAAGTTGCAGACATTAATATTAAAGCAGATGAATTAAAAATGCTTGAAGTTTCTCCAAAATTATTTGACGGAAATGGCTATAATATTAACATTTTATCAGGAACATTTAATTTTAATTTAGATTCTAGTTCCGACTTCGCATTATTTAAAACTTTACAAGAAGGTTGCATAATTAAAAATGTTTCAATTGTAATTGTTGAAAGTTTAAGGTTAACATTAAACAACAATGCAAGTACTGCAGGTGCCAATATTTCTTTATTAGTTGCCGAAAATAGCGGAATAATAACAAATTGTTCTGTAAAATCTAAATCTTCTGGATTTGTATCGGTAGAAATTTTAAACACTGTATCTGTAATGGAAAGATCATATTTTGCTGGACTTTGTGCTAGAAATTTAGGTTATATCTCAAATTGTCAAATTGAATGTAATTTAACGGCAAATGGTGCATCATTGGGTGGCTTAGTTGCAGAAAATTCTGGTTATATATCTAGTTGCTATATTAAAAATTCACGAATCTATAACACAACAACCACAACAAGTGAAAATATTGTAACTGGCGGATTTGTTTGTAAAAATACTGGCACAATTAAAATGAGTTATATAGAAGGAGCTCAATCTGATACAAAAATATATTCAGATTATGTAACAGGAAATTATACTTTAAATTCAAAAATAATTTATACTGCAACAAAAGTAGCGGGCTTTGTTTATACAAACACTGGTAAAATTAGTGATTGTTATTCTAATATACCAATTGTGTCATCAAACGATAGTAGTGGTTTTGTTTCAAATGCAGAAAGTGGTGAAATTACAAGAGTATTCTCTCTCAGCAAATTAAAACAACAAGACACTCATAGTTTCGGCTTCGTTTCAAATTATAATAAAGACGAAGTTGATAAAGGAATGTTTAAAGATTGTTTCTTTATAATTCAAAAGAACATAATAAATTTTAACACTTCTGAAAGCAATTATAAAACTTCAGGAGATGAGTTTGAATCAGTTATAAGCGGAATTACTCCATTAAAAATAAAAGATTTTAATGTTACAGATAACAAAGGGAATTTAAAAACAGACAATAAATTTGCTTCATTTATAACAGACAATGAAAAAATAAATGGTGTATGGTTCTATGCTTTTGACAACATGAAAAACAACTCTATTGCATTCGACACAAATACATATGTATGTAATGTTGAAGGCTTTGAAGAGTATGGTGAAGCCACAAAAGCATTTACTGCAAGAAGATTACAATTAGTTTCTCCAAACTTAATTTCATACTCAAAACAAGACTTAATTTTAGATGAAAATGGTTCAGTAGAATCAGGCGAATTTACATATCAAATGTCAAAAGACTCAGATATTATAGGCTCAAAAACTAACCCATATTTAATAGCATCTGCTAAAGAGTTTATTGAATATTGCAAACAAAATACAAATACAGGATATGAGTATTTTAGTTTAATTAGTGATATAGATTTTATAGAAGAAGAAATATATTACACAAATTTATATAATAATACGTTACTCGGCTATTTTGATGGAAATGGATTTGAAATTTCTGGGTATTCAGTAAATTCAACAGCGTCAAGTCAATCGGCAGGTTTATTTGCAGAATTGGGCAGGTCAGGTACAGGAATTTCATGTTTGAAAAATTTAACACTCAACCCACATTATATTAACTTGCCAAATAGCGTGTTCGTGGGTGGTTTTGCTGGTTCTGCAACTAATTCAAGCATTTATAATATAAATCTAGTTTCAAAAGATGTCACAATAGTTGGGAAAAATGTTGTTGGTGGTATGTTTGGTAGAACATATGGGGAAATAAATATGGCATTAATAAATTCTAATGTTAATGTAAAATCTACAAATTATAATGCGTTGGAATTATCGACTATGGCAGATGTCAATAGTTTGGTTAAGGCAATTTCTTACGACGAAATTGGGTATAATAAAACTAAAGTTTCTTACGCTGGTGCAATAGTTGGATATGCTGGCGGTATGGCAGAATTTAAAGGCGTGACAATAGGTGAAAATACCAAAGTTCAAGGTATGATTGCTGGTTTATTGTTTGGTGGAATAGGACCTTTTGCCGAGGTATCGCAATTTAAATTAGAACTAAATTCATTTGATAATAAAATAGTTGCATATGCATTTGGTGGTTACGTAGCCGGAGAAGCAAAAGGCGTAATTAAAGATTTTGAATTAAATTCAGATATTATTAATTCAGATTTATTTAGTTGTTATCCAATTGCTCCAGTTGCTTTAGGCGGAGTCGTAGGTTATGCAAATGGCTTAGAATTGACTAATTTATCTTCTACACAAGGCTATGCTGTTATCGGTGCTAAAACAATTGGACAAGATACTGAAGGTTATTTAAATGTTTATAATCCATATATAGCAAAATTTGTTGGTGGTGTAATTGGTTATGGTGAAAAGTTAACAATAGATTCAATCAATATTAAAAATAGTAATACTAATGCAAACATTGGTCTAGCACTTATGGGAGGCAATTGTGTTGGTGGTATTGTTGGGTATGTTGGTGGCACACTTGATGAGAATAATAATATCGACTCAGAAATATCAAATGTTAACATTAATTTAATTGGCCAAAAAACATATATTAACGCAGACGAACAAGAGGTAACAGACAAGTTATTCATTTCTTATGTTAGCGAAGCAGTTGGTGAAGCAATAGGTTTTGTACCAAACGAAAAACAATATTTTGGTTTACTTTATGGATTTGGTATAAGTGCTGGCGATAGTGCAAATGAACTAAAATTATTGAAGGAAACTCAATCAAATATAGTTACTATTAGTAATGAACTCTCTGTTATTTTCTTAGGATATAAAATTGATACTAGACATGAAATTGATTTAGGTAATAACATTCACAATTTTAGTTCTAATACTTATAACAATAAAGGAACATCAATAAATGATAAAGATGAAAATAAAATTGTGTTTATAACTAAAAATTTATCAACAAATACAATAGTAAAGTCTCCTAAGATATAATTAAAGAAATTACTTTGTAAACTATATAAATAAAAAAAATCAGTCAATTGGCTGATTTTTTTAAGATATAATGAAATATAAAAAGGCAAGAAAATAACAAGTAAAGTTAAGTCTTTACCTAGTAGTTTCTTGCTTTTTAATTTATAAACAATTAATTTGATATTTGTCTGTTGATAATATATTGTGATGTCACAAATTTTCGTGGTATTTGCGTTAGTAAACCAAAATTTTAAACTTTTTTAAAATTTACACCACATAATTTATATAAAACTCTTGTCAATTATTCTCTTGGGGCAGATTTATAAGCTTCTATAATTTGAGCAGAAATTGTTTCACGAGTTTCTGTGTTAATTGGGTGAACAATGTCTTTATATTCACCATCTGGAGTTTTTTTAGATGGCATAGAAATAAAGAAACCTTCTTTTCCTTCAATAACTTTAATGTCATGAACAACAAAACAATCATCAATTGTAATTGATGCAACTGCTTTTAATTTGCTGTCTTCTTTTTCAACAAGTCTAATTCTAATGTCAGAGATTTTCAAGTGTGTATACCTTCCTTTTTTTCAATTGCTATTTATTTTATTAGCATCTATATTTTAACATATACTTTTAAAAAATCAAAACAAATTAATATATTTTTTCATATATATTAACGTGAAAGAGTTAAAAAATAACCAATATAATAATAAAAGTATAAATCTAAATTTAAACCATAATGTTTCAGGCAATAAATTTAAGGAATTTTTGTTAAGTAAATGTCATATTTTTTTTGCAGGAATTGGGGGCATAAGTGTAAGTTCGCTTGCAATATATGCGAAACAAAAGGGTTTTAATGTTAGTGGAAGTGATATATCAAAAACAGAACTTACTACAAATTTAGAAAAAATAGGTATTAAAATATTTTATAAACAACAGGCAGAAAATATAAAAGACGCAAATTTAATAGTATATTCCAATGCCTGTGAAAAATGTCCAGAAGTTCTGCAAGCTAAAAGAAAAAATATTCCAACTTTAACGAGAGCACAATTTTTATCTATTTTACTAAAAGATTATAATACTTCAATATGTGTAACTGGCGCACATGGAAAAACAACTACAACAGCACTCATATATTCTATTTTAAAAGAAGCAAATAAAATGCCAAGTTTGCATTTGGGCGGTAATTTAGTTAGCAATGGCAAAAATTATGACTATAGCAATAATGACTATATAGTTTGTGAGGCGTGTGAGTATAAAGATAGTTTTTTAGAATTATATCCAAACATTGCAGTAATTTTAAACATTGCGCCTGAACACTTAGACTATTTTAAAACATTCGAAAATGTAAAAAAATCTTTTGGTATTTTTGCAAACCAAGCAAAAAATTTGGTAATATATGAAAAATGTGAATTAAATAAGAAAAATGCTATAACTTTCGGATTTGAAAATGCAAATTTTACCGCAAAAAACATAAAAATGTTTAAGAATGGCAAATATTCTTTTGACTGCTATTTAAACAATCAAAAATATTTGCATACAAAAATAAATTTAATTGGCAAGCATAACATTTTAAACGCACTTGCAAGCATAGCGGTATCTTACTTATTACATATACCAAAAGAATTTGTAATTAAAGGGTTATCAAATTTTTGTGGAATAGAAAGAAGGTATCAATATTTGCATAAAGATAAATTTATTGTTCATGACTATGCCCATCATCCAGATGAAATAGAATCATGTATTAAAGAAACAAAAATGTTTTATAAAAATAAGTTACTAGTGGTATTCCAACCGCATACATTTTCAAGAACAAAAACACTAATGAAAAGATTTGTTAATACTTTTAAAAGTTTGGACGAAGTATTAATTTTGCCAACTTACTCAGCAAGAGAGAAATATGATTATAAAGGTTCTGCAAAATTATTGGCAAAAAACATTGGCGAAAATGCAATTTACATTAGAAAAACAAATGAAATAAATGATTATATTTTAGAAAAAATCAATCAAGGCTATGGTATATTATTTTTAGGTGCAGGCAACATTTATAATATGGCGAAAAATATTGTCAAAATGTGTTGACAAGGTTACTGCAATATGCTAAAATCAATTCGTTAAAATTACTAAAAGGTGAAACGAATATGAAAACTGAAATCCAACCAAATTATCATGAAGTTACAGTTGTTTGCGCTTGTGGCAATACATTTAAAACAGGCTCTTGTGTAGATGGCGATACTATAAAAGTTGACATTTGTAATAAATGCCATCCATTTTTTACAGGTAAACAAAAAGTTGTTGACGCAAGTGGTAGATTAGAAAAATTTAAAGCAAAACACAATATGTAATTGTTTTAAAAAACTTCTAGCAATGCTAGAAGTTTTTTTAATATATATAAATTTTAGATTTAACTATATAATTAATATTAAGGCTTTAAAAAAGTCATACAACAAGGGCACTCTTTTATTGCATTAACAGTTAATCCATTTGCGGTGCATGTTCCTTGGTCATTAAATAAGCATTTTGCACTACAAGCCACTCTCATATGTTTTTTTGCACGATGTGGTGCATATTTTGGTGTTTCTTCAAACATGCAAATAGACGTATCTCTAACAATTTTCCCTGGATCCTTTTCAAATGTTTCGCAAGATAAATTACTAGATACTTCAATGTTTTTTGCTTGACATGAAAAGTGGTCGTTATATTTACATGTTGTTTTTCTACATTTTAAATCCATAAATTCTCCTTATGTCTTATTTCAATATATATTCTTGACAAAAATCATTCATTTAAACTAAAATTGAATAAAAGGAAGTGAAAATATGAAAGTAATTTTACAAAAAGATGTTAAAGGCTCTGGTAAAAAGGGCGATATTGTTAATGTTGCCGATGGATATGGTTCATATCTTTTAAAAAATGGCATGGCACGCAAGGCAGATAACACTGGTTGCCAAATAAATGCTAGTCAAAAAGAAGCAGATGCTTATCATAAAGAACAAGAACGTTTAAAAGCAGTTGAACTTGGAAAGAAAATCGAAAACAAAACCATAATTGTAAAAGTAAAATGCGGTGACAATGGTAAACTATTTGGGGCAATTACATCAAAAGAAATTGCTGAAGCATTAAACAAAAGTTTAGGCATCGATGTGGATAAACGAAAAATAGTTTTAGATGGCACTATAAAAGCAGTGGGAGAGCAAACTTTAGCAGTAAAGTTACATCCAACTGTAATGGTTAAATTTAATGTTAGGATAGAAGTTGAATAAAAATGCGTGTTTGCAATTTAAGTTCTGGCAGTGACGGAAACTTAACATACATAGAAACCTTAAATGCAAAAATACTTTTAGATGCTGGACTTTCGGCCAGCGAAATAACCAAAAGATTAGCACTTTTAAGAGTTACTCCAGAAGAAATTGATGCCATATTAGTTACACATGAACATACAGACCATATTAAAGGTTTAAATGTTTTTGCTAGTAAATATCATACAAAAGTGTATATACATAACAAAGGATTGTGGGCTTTAAAATCTAAACTAAAAAAACAAGATAAAATTCAATTTATGCCTTTTGACGATTTAGATTTTTATATAAAAGATTTGTTAATTTCTAATTTTCCTTTATCTCACGATTCTGCATATTGCTCTGGTTTTTGTTTTCACGAAAACACAAAAAAAGTAAGCATTTTAACAGACTTAGGCTATATTGACGAAGCAATTTTAACAAGAATTCAAGGTAGTGTATTGGTTTACATTGAAGCAAATCATGATATAGATATGTTAAATAATAATCCTAGTTATCCTCTTGCTTTAAAGCATAGAATTTTAGGCAAACATGGACACTTGTCCAATGTTGCATGT
>SAMEA104315436__coassemble_2189_pt1 | contig 8849 bp, 10 predicted proteins | sample SAMEA104315436__metabat2_low_PE_038 | metagenome-assembled genome bin SAMEA104315436 (sample SAMEA104315436) | gut metagenome | biome: Monkey gut; feature: monkey-associated habitat; material: faeces | place: China | collected 2013 | reverse complement strand
AATGCAATTTATACCTGCTTCACAAAGTTTTAAGGTTGCTTGTAACGAACCATTACCGCCCATTATTATTAGAACATTAATTTTATGATAATTTAAATTATTTACACATTTAGAAAAACCTTTTGGCGTCATAAATTCACTACTTCTTGAACTTTTTATTATAATGCCACCTTTAGTTCTATCTTTTTTTATATCTTTTAATGAAATGTGTGCTACTTCATCATCAATTATTCCTTGTAATCCATGGTAAAACAACACCAAATTGTGTTTTTTTAGTTGCGAACAAAGATTGTATAAACACTCATTCATTCCAGCACCATCACCGCCACTTCCAATAATTGCTATATTCATACTTTCTCTCCTTTTTTAAAAAATTCTATGATAAAATTTAATTTATTTTGCCTTTAATATATATGCTTTTACCTTGCACAAATTTTCTTTAAACTATACGTGTGCTTTTTTATATGATTCTTAAAAATAAATGCTTTTTGTTTTATTGCTTTACTAAAAAACTTATTTAATTCCACATTATTGGTTTTTTACCTAAATTTAATAATATTTCGTTACATTTTTTAAAGTGTCCATTGCCAAAAAAACCATTATATGCCGATAGTGGGCTTGGATGAGCCGATTTTAATATGTAATGCCATTTGTTAGTAATATATGGTTCAAATGCTTTAGCATTGCCACCCCAAAGCATAAATATAACAGGATCTTCTCTTTCATTTAACTTTTTAATTATTTCCCCTGTCACATTTTCCCAGCCCTTTCCTTTATGAGAATTGGCTTGACCTTGCCTAACTGTTAACACCGCATTTAGTAATAAAACTCCTTGTTTTGCCCAGCGTGTTAAATCACCTGTTTTTTCACATGTAATACCAAATTCATTTTCGATTTCTTTGTATATATTTTTTAAACTAGGGGGAATTTCCACTCCTGTTGGAACCGAAAAACTCATTCCCATTGCTTGTCCAATTTCGTGGTAAGGATCTTGCCCTATAATAACAACTTTTACATCGTTAAATTTAACCTGGTTTAATGCATTAAAAATTTGGTTATATGGCGGGAAAATTGTATGATTTGCATACTCGTCATTTAACCATTCTTGTAACTTTTTAAAATATTCTTTTTCAAATTCTGGCTTTAAAATCTCATACCAGTTTCTAGTAATTTGTATCATATTTTTAATTATATTCAATTTTTATTTTCCAAACAAGCAAAATAAAAAGAAAAGGCAAAATTTTAGTTACCTAAAACTTTGCCTTATTATTTACTTGTTTTTAATTATTAATGTATTACTGATAATATTCTTCGCCTTCATATGCTGTATTACTGATTGTGCTTGTTGCAGTTATACCAGAAATGGTAAATTGTAGTTCAGACCCTTCGTATTCACCACATAGAACTAGAGTACCTGCTTCATCGAAATACGCGTTGGTTAATGATGATGATAAATTGTAATAACCTCCCGAAATCCACTCGCCCCATGTCATACCAGTCTTATAATTAATATCAAAACTACCAGCATAAGAATACGATACGGTTGTTTTATTAAAACCACCAAATACTGGTTTAAAATTAAACAAGTTTCCTGATAATTCCACGTCTGCAACATCACTTTCTGTGTTTGCTAATTCAATAGTAATTACCATGGTTGCAGTTTTATTTTTACCTATCATACAAGATGTTGAACCGGTTATTGTGTTACCATTAATTTTAACGTTTAATGTGTAGGCAGACGAGTTAGTTAAAGTTGGTAAAGATGCAGTTCCTTCAACATAATAATCTGAATTATTCGTAAATTCAAGTGTTACCACCGCGGTTTTGCCCTTTCCAAACAAATCGCTAAAACAAATATGACCACCAAATTTTGTATCCAAATTTAATTGATATTCTTCATTTGTTCCACCAATATTTGTTTCACTAAAAGTTTTTTTAGTTATTGTTGTTGCTTCTGAACTAGTGCATGCTTCTATAGAACCAGATAGCCCAATATTTGTGTTATGTGCTTGGAATGATATTGTCCCATTAATAGATAAGTTTGCTGTTTTTACAGAATAAACACCAAATGCAATGGCACAAACACATAGGCACATAATTGCAACATTTATTAAAATGCTATATCTCTTTTTCATTTAATTCCTCCTTATTTTACATATAACTACCATACAAGTCCCCTACGTTTGTTGAAAGTCCACTACCTGCATCTAATGTTGCCCCATAGGTGCCAGACTTACCAGTAAATCCAAAATATATATAACAATTACCGCCCATTGCACTAGTATCATCATATGTTACATCGGATAATCCTTCACATTCTGCAAAGAATATTGCTTTATTATTAAACCAATCTTCCCAAGTCATGCCATCAATATAAGCCAAATAACCAACAACCTCTTTTGAACCTTCATCGCCACCAATATTAACTGTTGCACTTAACTCTGCGTATTTTAAAACTTTTACAGCAGAATCGAATGTAAACAAGTTCTCTCCAGAAATTGTAGCATCAACATCAGACGCATCGCTATTTAAAGTTATTGTGATTACCATTGTTGCGGTTTGTGTTTTTGCCAAATAATATTCTTTAGTTGATGATGCTGATAAAGTTTCATTATTGAACTTAACTGACATTGAACAATTTGTTGCACTAACTAAAGAAGGCGCTTTTGCTGTACCCATTACAAGATATTTAGAATTATTAGTAACTGTAAGAGTTATTGTAATTGTTTTGCCATTGTCACATAAATCACTAAAATACATTTTACCTGTAGTGTTTGTAGTATCTTTAAATTGCTCACTCAAATTTAAAGAATATGTAGATTGCTTTCCCCCGATGTTATCTACGGTAAACTTTTTGGTGGTTGTTGCATTTGCATCAGAAGTTGCACATGCTACAATTGAACCAGATAAACCAATATCGGTATTATGAGCAGTAAAACTCAATGTACCCTTGGTTGACATTGTAACATTTTTAACTGAATAAACACCAACTACCACTGCACAGGCACACAAGCACATCATTGCAACGCTTAAAAATAAGTTAAATTTTCTTTTCACTTTATTACTCCTTTTGTTTATTTAAACTTTATAAATTAATAATAAAATTTTCAAATTAAGGTTTGCGACTTATAAAATAAAATTATAAATTATGTATGTATATATTAGCGTCATGCTTTCGGGTGTGTTATTAGCACCAAACCACTCTCTCTTATTCCTTAATATAAAAATAATTTGATTAATTTGCTTTTTTATTAAAGTTTTGTGGATAACTATATTTATTGTTTACCAATAAACAAAAAAATATATATTTATTATCTATAAAATAATTGTAACTCCCCCCCCCGCATTGTCAAATGTTTTAAAAAAGTTTTTGCATTTTTTTGTAAAATTATTTATTTTTATTGAAAAGTTTGAAAAAAGTTTTTAAAGAAAAATGTGGATAAATGTATAAGCATTTTATATAGTTGAGAAAGCATTACATAATTTAAGCAATAACTTATGTGTGTAAGTAAGTGACATGTGTTAATAAACCTATATTTACTTAAACGTTTATTAAGTTAAATTTTTCAATTATAAATTTGATTACTTTATTTTAATAATTACTATATTTGACTTTTTTATTTTTTGAATATAAAATGGCTAAGTATGAAAATGTTTACAAAAAATGACAATGGCTTTACATGTGTAAATTGTGGCAAGGTTGTTGAGCCTTTGAAATATTCTTCACGTGATCATTGTCCATATTGTTTATGTTCACTCCATGTTGATATTAACCCTGGTGACAGGCTTAACACCTGTTTAGGAATTTTAAAACCAATAGATTTAGAGTATTCACAGAATAAAGGATATGTGATAGTATATAAATGCAATAAATGTAAACAACTGCACAAAAATAAAATTGCAACAGATGATAGCAAAGAAATGATTACAAAAGTTTCTAACAAAACTTATAAATAAACGGAGAAAATATGCAAGAATTAGAAGAATTATGGCAAAAAGTATTATTAAAAATGCAAAATTTAGTGTCTGCCATTACATTTGATTTATGGATAAATAAACTAGAACCTATTGAACTTAAAGACGGCGAAACGTTAATTTTATGGGCAAATAGCACATCTAGTAGTACAGCAAAAAGTCAAATTTTAAAAAATAACTCAAAACAACTTGCAGAGTGTATTAAAGATGTTTTTGGTGAATATATAAACTACGAAATTTTAGATAAAGACCAAAAAGAAGAATATATGGCAAAAACAAATATTGTTGAAAATGTTCAAGAGCAACAAGCACCAACAGAGCGACCACAATTTAATGAAAAATATACTTTTAATAATTTTGTTGTTGGTAAAAGCAACCAGTTTTGTTATGCCGCTGCCCATGCTGTTGCAGAAAATCCAGGTTCAAAATTTAATCCGTTGTTTATTTATAGTGGTGTTGGGTTAGGAAAAACTCACCTAATGCACGCAATTGGAAATTACTTAACAGAATTTAACCCAACATTAAGAATAAAATGTGTTACTTGTGAACAATTTATGAACGAATACATTGAATCTTTGGGCGTTGCAGAAAACGGGAAAGAAAAAGCAATTTTTGAATTTAGAGAAAAATATAGAAATGTTGATGTTTTAATGATTGATGATATTCAATTTATTGCAAATAAAAATGCAACCAAAGAAGAATTTTTCCATACCTTTAATGATTTATATCAAAATAATAAACAAATAATAATTACTTCTGACCGCTCACCTTCTGAAATAGATGTTGAAGATAGATTAAAATCTCGTTTTTCTTGCGGATTGATTCAAGATATGCAAATACCAGATTTTGAAACACGTATGGCAATTTTAAAAAAGAAGGCACAATTAGAAAAATTTTATTTAGATGATGATGTATTAAATTTTATTGCAGAAAAACCATTTACAAACATTCGTGAAATGGAAGGTATGCTATCTAAAGTATTCTTCTTTGCTACACTTATGGGTAAAAAATCTGCCAGCATGGAAGATGCAAAAGAAGCATTTAAAGAAGATATGTTTGAAAAACAAGAAAGAGTGACGCCAGAAAACATTATTAAAAAAGTATGCGAATACTTTGGAATAACAGAAAACGAAATCACTGGCAAAAAGAAAAGTAAAGAAATTGTTGAACCAAGAATGATTGCTATTTACTTAATTGACGATGTGTTAGATATACCCCTTGTTTCTATAGGTAAAATTTTTGGTGGGCGTGACCACACAACAATTATGCACTCGCGGAACAAAATTGGCGAACAAATTAAAAAAGACAACAAACTTTCAGCCATAGTAAACGACCTAAAAACAAAAATTAAAGGGTAAACAATATACATTAACTTTATGAGGAATAAATGAAAGAATATAACAAAATTGTAAATAAAATTATTAAAGAAATAAATTTTACTTTAAAAAGCATAATACCTTTAGGAATTTTATCTACTTTTGTTATATTTCTTTTATTATATTTAATAGGTTTTTCTGGAACCAAGAATACAATAATTACAATTGTTTTTTGCTCTGGCATTTTACTTTTTGATATATTTTATATTTCTTTTGTACTTGCAAAATATTACACATACCCTAAAAATAAAGATAACATAAACAGAATGGGAGTGGTATTTTATATTAATACTTATGGTAATAAAAAAGACTTTATTTCCATTAACAATAAATTATGTGAAAATTTTGCACAACTCTCAGAAAAATTAGAAACAAACAAAATGAATGTTGTAATTTTACCAATGCAACGCGTTGAAACAATAAAAGACATTTATAATTCTGATATTCAAGAAAAAATTATTAAAAAAACAAATTGTACTTTTGGACTATTTTTAAAAGCATTAGATTCTGGCGAAGGATCTAGTCAATATGAACTTCAAATGAACGCGAAAATTAATGCTCCAAACAAAATGCGACCAAATATCGAGAAAATATTCAAAATTAATTTTGATTATATATTTGATAAAATAAACTCAACTAATATAAATAAAAAAGACGATTTAAAAGATTTGAAATCATTAAGTGCTCAATTATTTATAATTTGTCAATTTATTTATGGCGTGGCTCATGAATATACAGAAAATTATGATTTTTCTATAAATTTATTTCTAGAAATGTTAGAAAAAACAAAAACAGTTAATAATAACTTCTATACAAAAATTAGATGGTTTATAACTTATGAATTATGTAATAGTTGTTTGGGTGTTGTTTCTCAACAATATTTCAATTTCGTTAATAATGGTGTTTTTAATACTGATATTGTTAACAAAATGCTAAATATTATGCGACCATCAGTTATTGAACTAAATGATTATGAAACAACATGTGATTATCATACATCAATAGCAATTGTTAATGTGATATCAGGTAAAATTTTAGAAGCACAAAGCGAAATAAATAAAGTATTAAAAAATACTAATTTTTATAAAAACAATTCAAAATCTATTTACTACTCAGAAGTATTCCTTATAGCCTGCTCTAACAACCCGAAAAAATATTGGAATATTTATAAAAAATATAAAGCCTTAGAAAATGATACAACACAAGATTCTTACACTATCTTCAAATTTATATTAAATTATTATAAACTACACCAAGACAACTTAGGTTTAAAATTGGCATTAATATTTTTAACATATTTTAAATCAGATTTAAGTTTTGACTTACTGCCTAATGATTTAATTGAAAATGCAATAATAGAGTTAAATAATTTAAATAAAGCAGACTTAGCAGATTGTATAATAAAACTAAAAAGCAACGCCTCATTATAGGGCGTTGCTATTTTAATTCAATATCACCATCATTACCATAACCATCGTTATGTCTAAAAGACTCTTTTAAATATTCTTCACTACTTTTATATTCAAACTCATTTTCTTTTTCTTGTTTTGTATTATTTGATTGTGCTAATTCATATTTGGCATTATAAAGTTCGTTTTGTTTAGATTTTAAAACGAAAGTTTGTACAATTCCAATCAATAATAAAACTATTGGAATTAAAATTAAAACGGCTAACATAAATTTAAGTGTTTTTGTTTGCTTTTGCATCTTTTTTCTTTCTCCAAATTCTTTTGTTTAACTTTGTTAAAAAATTATAGCATGTTAAATATATTTTTGCAATTAGTTTTCCTATTGTAAATCTTTCTATTGTAAAAGACAACAAAAAACAAATCACCGGAAATAACCTTAAATCTCCGTAGTTAAATTTTACATTCACAATAAATATTAATGACAAACAGATTGTAGTTTGTATAAAATCTAAAATTACGCTAGGTACTTTTTTGTTTGCAAATAAAAATTTTATAAAATTACCGACATCAAAAATAAGTCCACCAATAATTCCTAAAATTAAAAATATTATAAGTAATTTTGGTTGATTTAGTGTTTCACTTAGCACTATTTAAATATCCTTTTTAAAAAACCTTGTTTTTCTTTTTTTACTTCGTATTTTAAACTTAAAAAATTACCAGTTAAAGTTAACTCTCCTGTTTCTACAGATAACTTCTCTGCTTTAATATCTGTTCCTTTTATAACCAACACTTCACCACCTATAACAATTCCAACATCAGTTTCGGTTAAACTTATAACACTATCAACACCATTTATTTTTAGAACATTCTTGTTTTCTAACAAAATAGTTTGTTTCTTTATTTCCGTCATTTTGACTCCTTTTTTATATTTTTATTTTAAAATAACTAAAATTATGATAAAATGTAATAAATGAGTTTTAAAAAATTGTTAAATTTAATATATCCTATTGGATTTTCTTGTGTTAATTGTGGCACAGAAATTTTTGATGACGAAACTCAATTATGTAATATTTGTAAGAATACATTAAACTTTTTATCAGGTAAAATATGTTTGCATTGTGGCGAACCCATAACTGGCAGTGGTAATTATTGCTTGCATTGTAAAGGCAAAAAATTTATATGTGACAAAATTATTTCTCCTTTCACTTACTCTGGAACAATTAAAAAACTGATTATCGGTTTAAAATATAACAACAAAAAATATTATGCTCAATGTCTTGCAAATTATATGGCCACATCTTTCAAAAAAGAATACCTGCCATGTGACATTATAACTTGCGTTCCTATTTGTAGTAAACGTTTAAAAGAAAGAGGTTACAACCAAGCGGAGTTATTAGGAGAACATTTCGCAAAAAATATAAATAAAGAATTTAACCCTAATATTTTACAAAGAGTTAAAGAAACGCCAACTCAAACAAAACTTACTTATACCCAAAGGTGTAAAAATATGAAAAACGCCTTTAAAGTAATAGATAAAAATATTATAAATAATAAAGTAGTTATTATTGTTGACGATGTTTATACAACTGGTGCAACAATAACAGAATGTGCAAAAAAATTAAAAGACGCAGGAGCCTTGGCTATTTATGGTGTAACTGTAGCACATACAATTTTAGAAAAATAAAAAATAATAAACTGATATTTAAAAATTGTTTTTTATATTAATAAAAATTGAATTGTTGCACTAAAAAACAAATATTGACATAATTTTTTATATTTTGGTGTTGACAAAAAAAAATATACGTGTATAATATACGTATACTTAATTATCGCGGGGTAGAGCAGCTCGGAAGCTCGTCGGGCTCATAACCCGAAGGTCGCAAGTTCAAATCCTGCCCCCGCAACCATTAATTGCCGTTTGAATCTAACGGCAATTTTTTATGTAATAAAAATCAATATATATACAATAAACGTGATATAATATATACCTTTATAGGGATTATTAAAAATTTATCCCTAATATGGAATATTATTTTAATATAAACTATGTGTATATTGGCGTCATGATTTCGAGTGTGTTATTGTGCAA
>SAMEA104315436__coassemble_2097_pt1 | contig 9188 bp, 12 predicted proteins | sample SAMEA104315436__metabat2_low_PE_038 | metagenome-assembled genome bin SAMEA104315436 (sample SAMEA104315436) | gut metagenome | biome: Monkey gut; feature: monkey-associated habitat; material: faeces | place: China | collected 2013 | reverse complement strand
AGTATATACAATGTATATTCTATTTTGTCAAGTTATAAAAAAAAATAATAATAATTTGTTATAATATTAAAAAAAATAAGGAAAATTTATATTTTTAGCAATTTTTACCTTATTTTTTTAATTATTTTTAATTATTTATTAATTTTTACATTATATCTAATCTTTTCTTTTGCAGAAACAGATTTAACAATTGCTCTAATGCTTTGTGCAATTCTACCATTTTTACCAATAACCTTGCCAACATCATCTGGAGCAACTGTAACAATAATGTTTATTGAATCGCCCTCGCGGATAGATTCAATTTTAACTTTGTCTTCATTGTCAACCAAATTGGTAACAATATATTTAACAAGTTCTTCCATACTTTTACCCCTTGTTTAAAGATGCTATTAATTTTTCTTTTCTTCAATAACACCGCTTTTTACAAGTAAGTTTCTAGCGGTATCAGTTGGAACAGCACCATTTTTTAACCATTTTGTTGCTTTTTCTGCATCAATTTTAATTTCAGCAGGATTAGTAAGTGGATTATAAGTTCCAAGTAAGTCAATAAATTTACCATCTCTTGGTGAACGTGAATCTGCTACAATAACACGATAAAATGGTGATTTTTTATCTCCTAATCTTGTAAGTCTAATTTTTACTGCCATTGTTTTTCTCCTTTTTTATTTTGTATATATATTTAAATTTAAAACAACTTTTGTTAAATAGTTTTTGTTTTAAATTGAAATACCATTACTAATTTGGCTAAAAGCCCATGAATTTGCCTAATAAGCCTTTTTTGTTTTTCATTTGTTTAAGCATTTCTTTTGACTGCTCAAATTGTTTTAAAAGTAAATTAACATCTTGAATTGTCGTTCCACTGCCCATTGCAATACGCTTTTTTTGACTTGCCTTAATAAGTTCTGGGTTTCTGCGTTCTTTAACTGTCATACTTTGAACAATTGCCTTATTATGCAACAATTGTTTTTCATCTATTTGAACATTTTTCATTTGTGCCCCAAGCCCAGGAATCATTGCAATAATATCGTTAATGTTGCCCATTTTTTTCAAGTTTTCCATTTGAGATAAGTAATCTTCAAAAGTAAAACTATTTTCTCTAAATGCTTTTTCTAACTTTTTGGCTTCTTCTTCAGAAACGGCTTCTTGCGCTTTATCAATTAATGTAAGAACATCGCCCATACCTAAAATTCTAGAAGCAATTCTATCTGGATAAAAAGGTTCTAAATCACCAATTTTTTCTCCAACACCACAAAATTTAATAGGTTTGCCAGTTATTGCTTTAACCGATAGTGCAACACCACCACGAGTATCGCCATCAAGTTTTGTAACAATAACACCAGTTATGTCTAAATCATTATTAAATGTTTCAGCAACTGTAACTGCATCTTGACCTGTCATTGCATCAATTGTTAGCAAAATTTCAGTTGGATTAACTTCTTTTTTTATAGATTTAAGTTCGTTCATTAATTCTTCATTTATATGAAGTCTGCCTGCGGTATCTAAAATAACTGTGTCGTAACCTTGGCTAAGAGCAAAATCTACTGCTTGTTTTGCGGTTTTTACGGGGTTTTGTGTTCCTTTTTCAAAAAAACCTATGCCGGCTTGACTTGACACAACTTTTAATTGATTGATTGCTGCAGGACGATAAATATCACACGCTACCGCTAAAACTCTTTTACCACTCTTTTTTAACAAATGGCCAAGTTTGCCAACATGAGTTGTTTTACCAGCACCTTGTAAACCACACATCATTATAACAGTTGGTGGAGCCGAAGAAACTTTTAGTTTTTGATCTGGACTTTTCATAAGTTCAATCATTTCTTCATTGACAATTTTAATAACTTGTTGCCCAGGGGTTAAACTTTTTAAAACAACATCACCAACCGCTTTTTCAGAAACTTTTTTAACAAAGTCTTTAACAACTAAATAGTTAACATCTGCTTCTAAAAGTGCCATTTTTATTTCACGCATTGCATCTTTAACTTCTAGTTCTGTTAGTTTGCCACGTTTTGTAAGTTTGCTAAAAATGTGAGACATTTTTTCACTTAAACTACCAAATAAACCCATTTTAACTCCTTTTTTTAAAAAATTAGTACTTTTTAAGTAAATTTTTTAAATTTTCTTTACTTATGTTATTTTTATCAATTAAGTTTTCAATTGATTTTTTTAAGCCCAACATTTTAATTTTGCTTTCAAAATTTTCCAACTTTTTACTTGATGTTCTTATTGCATCTAACACTGCAGGCTTGCTAATTTTAAAATATTCACCAATTTCCTGCAAACTTAAATTTTCACAAACGTACATTGTTAAAATTTCTTGCATTCTATCAGTTAAAAGCCCGCCATACGTATCTAACAATAAACCAAGTTGAACTGTTTTTTCAAGTTCCATAAAGCACCTTAAAACGAGTAAAAAATACGGTTAAGTATTTTTACTTAACCATATTATCATATATATTTATAATTTGCAAGTGTTTTTATTAATTTATAAAAAAAATAAATAACATAAGTTTTTATAATGCAGTACATTGCGTTAATAGTACAATAAATTGCGTTATTATTACAACTTGTTTGTAAAATTTAGTCTGGCAACAAATTTAAAATAATTTGGTTTGTAGCACCAAAACTTTGAGGAGTTATAAACAGATATTCTTTGTTGTAATCAATAAAATTGCATTTTTTTAAATTTTTAATTATATCTTTTTTATCATTAAGTAAATCGTATCCAAAATTTAAAAGTTTTTTTAAATTAACACCCTTTGTTTGCCTTAAACCAAGCATTAAACACTCTTCTATTTTTTGAGAATCAGTTAATTTTTCTTGTTCTGGTTTAATTTTAGGAACTATACGTAAAATATATTTTTCTTTAATAAACTGATAGTAGTTTTCAAAGTGGTTAAAGCCTGATATTCTTGTTCCATTATAAAAACTATGAGCAGCAACACCAAAACCTACATATTCGCCCAGTTTCCAATAATTAATGTTATGCTTACATTCGTAGCCTTGGGTTGCAAAATTGGAAATTTCATACCTTTTATATCCTAAACTATTCAATAACGTATATGCCTGATTGTACATATTTACACATTCATCATCGGAAGCAACATTTTGCATATGCTTTATGACAACTTGTTCATATAGTTTTGTTCCTTCTTCTAACATAAGCATATAAGCCGAAATATGCGTTACGCCTAGGTTAGATAATTGTTTTATGTCTTGTAAAAGCATAGCGTTTGTTTGCTTTGGAATACCTATTAACAAATCACATGATATATTGTTAAAGCCAACGCTTTTTGCTAATTTTATGGCATTTATAGCCATTTGGCTGTTATGTTTTCTGCCTATTATAGCCAAGCAATTATCATTTAAACTTTGCACACCAAAACTTATTCGATTTATTCCTGCATTTTTAAATGCAATTAACTTTTGTTTTGTTATGGAACAAGGATTACATTCAATGCTTATTTCCGCATTTTTACTAACATTGTAATATTCTTTTATTGTTTTTAAAACATCAGTAATGTATATATCATTAACATAACTTGGTGTGCCACCGCCAATATAAATTGTGGACACAATTCTATCTTTAAACTTTTCGTTTTCTGCTAATAATTGAATGTTTAAATATTTAAAATATTCATTAATTTCTTGTTCTGTTGCACATTTAGACACAAAAGAACAATATGAGCATTTGCTCATACAAAATGGAATATGTATATATAATGATATTTTATTTTCCAATTATGTCACCTTTTAAATGTAAACATCTTTTGTACTTGACTTTTTAACATACTTAATTATTACAAACTTAAATTATTATAGGGCAAAAAGTTTATTTTGTTAACTTTTGCCCTATTATTATTCAATTAATTATTCTTCGTCATCGTTTGTTTTTAAAATACTCATAAATGCTTCACTTGGTAATTCTATTGAACCAATTTTACGCATACGCTTTTTACCTTCTTTTTGTTTTTCAAGTAATTTTCGTTTACGTGTTATATCACCACCATAACATTTTGCTAAAACGTCTTTTCGTAATGCGGAAATAGTTTCTCTTGCAATTATTTTTCCACCAATACATGCCTGAATTGGAACTTCAAACAATTGCCTTGGAATAACTTTTTTTAGTTTTTCTGCAATATTTCTGCCACGTTCATATGCTTTTTCTCTATGAGTTATTAAACTTAAAGCATCGCAAGGCTCACCATTTAGTAATATATCTAATTTAACAAGGTCGCTTGTTTCAAACCCTGCCATTTCGTAATCTAAACTTGCATAACCCTTTGTTCGAGATTTTAAACTATCAAAAAAATCATAAATTATCTCACCTAAAGGTATTTTATATTCTAGCCTTACACGCTGTTTATCTAAATATTGCAAATCTTTATATTCACCGCGTTTATCTTGGCACAATTCCATAATTGCACCAACATATTCTGGAGGAGTAAAAACAAAGAGTTTTACCATTGGTTCTTCAATTCTATCTATTTCACTTACTGGTGGCAAAATTGAAGGGTTGCTAACCACCAACATATCACCATTTGTTTTATATACATTATAAGAAACGCTTGGAGCGGTTGTTATAATGTCTAAATTAAATTCACGCTCTAACCTTTCGGTTATTATATCCATATGGAGCAAACCCAAAAATCCACATCTAAAACCAAATCCTAATGCCTTGCTTACTTCTGGTGTAAATGCAAGGGAAGCATCGTTTAGTTTTAATTTTTCTAGGGCATCTTTTAAATCTCCATACTTACTGCCATCAACCAAAAATATTCCACTAAAAACAACAGGCTGTACTTCTTTATACCCTGGAAGTTGCTCTTTTGCCGGGTTTTCTGCAAATGTTATTGTGTCACCAACTTTTGTATCTAGCAAGTTTTTAATGCTTGCACAAATATAGCCAACATCGCCAGCCCGCAAAATATCACATGGCTTCATATTTGGTGTAAAAATACCAACTTCAGTTACTTCATAGGTTTTGCCAGTTTGCATCATTAAAATTTTATCTCCAATTTTGCACGAACCATCAAAAACTCTTACAAAGCAAACTGCACCTTTAAAATTATCATAATAACTATCAAATATTAATGCTTTTAGGGGCGCTTTTTCGTCACCATTTGGACAAGGCACCATATCAACAATTTGGTCTAACACTTGCTCAATATTAATTCCGTCTTTAGCAGAAATACATGGAGCATCATCGGCAGGTATACCTATAACATCTTCAATTTCTTGCTTTGCTTTAGCAATATCTGCACTAGGCAAGTCAATTTTGTTAATAACTGGCAAAATTTCCAAATTATTATCTATTGCCAAATATGCATTTGCCAATGTTTGTGCTTCTACCCCTTGCGATGCATCAACAATTAAAATAGCCCCTTCACACGCTGCAAGAGAACGAGATACTTCATAAGTAAAATCTACATGCCCTGGAGTATCTATTAAGTTTAATGTATATTCTATACCATTTTTTGTATAAAACATTCTTGTTGGTGTAAGTTTTATTGTTATGCCACGTTCACGTTCTATATCCATGCTATCTAGCAGTTGGTCTTCCATATCTCGTTTGCTTACTGTTCCCGTTTTTTCAATTAATCTATCTGCCAAAGTGCTTTTGCCATGGTCTATATGAGCAACAATGCAAAAATTTCGTATATATTTTTGTCTATCAGACATATGTTCTCCTAATGGATTTTAGTATACATTAATAGTTAAAATTTAACAAGTTTTTTTAAAAAGTAAAATTACGTTGAAATTTAAACAAGAAACAAAGGAGATAAAAATAAAAAAACGCAAAAATTTAAATAGGTGTGAATTTTGATATATAAAATCAATATTATTTACTTTTAGCAAATGGTGACCTTTTTGGGTACGAGCGGACAGCATATAAAAATTAGAATTAAGCCAAATAAAATATTTTCTACTACAATAAAAAGGCAAAATTAGAACATACCTAACTTTGCCTTTAAGGTAACATCATTATAATTTTACTTTTTAAAATTTCAAACACTTTTAAATTGTTGAGAAGTTTTGCCAATTTACCAAAAATAGTTCACTAGCGACACTACTTAAATATAACAAAAAAATTAATCTTCTAACCCCAACAAGTAACTTGCTTCCACATTTAATTCTATACAGATTTTTTTAAATGCGTCTAAAGAAGGTATTCTTGTTCCTGTACAATATCCATTGATAATGCTTTGGGACATATTAATCTTTTTAGAAAATGCCTTTTGCGATATATTTTTTTCATTCAAAATTTCTTTTAATCTTTTTGCAAACTCTTCCATGTAATACATTTTAACACTCTTAATATTTTCTTGCTTGATAATTTACTCTGAGTAAACTATTATTTTCTATATTAAAAAAATATTGGATTAAGTCATTAAAAATATAGAACCAAAAATTTGAACTTTTTTAAATAATTGGATAATCTTCCAAATCTAATAAATAGTCAGCCGATACGTTAAGATTAATACATAAACTTTTAAAAACTTGTAAAGATGGTGTTTTCTTTCCTGTACAATACTCGTTCATAACACTTTGAGAAATAAACATCTTTTTTGCTAAAGCATATTGAGATATGTTTCTTTCTGCTAAAACTTTTTTTAATTTACTTGAAAATTCTTCCATACCATTTATTATATCGCTAAAAGCATTATTTTGCTTGACATTATCGCCATAAGAGATATAATATATAATACGCCGTAAGCGATAAAGGAGTAAACATATGAATAAATTTAACACAAAGTTAATTGACGATTACATTAATGAAAATAATTTAACAAAAACTGAATTTTGCAAAAAATGTGGTATTTCTAAATATCATCTTGCACAAATATATAAATACAATTATAACATTAATGTTTTAGTTATGAAAAGAATTATAACAGTGCTTAATGTAAAGCCGTCTTTAATGTTTATTGATGATTAAACTAACTTTTTATATTAAGATAATTCTTCTTGTTCTTGCCCGTCTTGCTCTTCATTAATTATAATTTTATTTATAGACACTTCATAGGCAACTTTATTTAAAACATCACCACTTTCTAAATGTTTTTGATATTCCCTTGATTGTATTCTTCCAACAATGCTAACTTTTGTACCTACTGGAAGTTCACTTACAAATTTTGCATTCCTTCCCCATGCAATACAAGGGAGATAATCACTTTTATTATATGCTCGGTTTACTGCAATTAAGCAATCGCATATTTCCCTGTTAAAAGGTGTTGTTCTATATGTTGGCTCTTTGCAAATAAAACCGGTTATTTCTATTATGTTTGGATTCATATCTTCTTCAAAATCACAAACTTCTCTAACAAAAACGGTAAGCATAAGTTTGCTTTTATCGTTTTCTATTTTATTATAACTTCTAAATTGTCCTTTAATACAAACATATTTACCAATTTCAAACTTGCCACCTGTTAATAATTTCTCTGACACTGTAACTGGCACTCTATCTAAATGATTAGATAATCTTGGAACAAGCAAAGTTACTTCGTAAAAAGCCTCTCCAAATGTTTCGTGGCTAAATTGTGGAGCACTTTCCACAGTTCCGCTTAAAAACACTCTATTGTTGTTCATTTGTTCAATTTTCATTATTTTTCTCCTTTAAAGTTGATTTCTGAAGCCCTGCTCTGTCTATTGTGTAATTCTCTTTATAAACTAAATCTCCAACAGCACCAACTTTGTAGCCTTTTTTTGAAAGTCGGTCAAGAATCATAGGTAAAGCGTCAACAATATGGTCTGAATTGTTATGGCATAAAATTATTGAACCATTTTTTGCACCATTTATTATTCTTGTTGTTATTGCTTGAGCGCTTAAGCCTTTCCAGTCTAAACTATCTACATCCCATTGAATTGTTTTTAAACCTTTACTTTCTGCCACATCTAAAAGTGTATTGTTATATGAACCAAATGGTGCTCTAAACAATTCTATTTTTTTGCCAGTTATGTTGGTTATAAGTTCCATACTTTTATCTAATTCCATACTTATGGCATCTTTGCTTAGTTTTGCCATATCTGGATGCGTATTAGAGTGTGTTCCTATTTCAAATCCGTTGTCGTCAATATATTTAACCATATCGCCGTATTTATCTACCCAAAATCCAACCAAAAAGAATGTTGCTCGAACATTATATTCTTTGCATATGTCAACTATTTGCTTTGTTTTATCTGCTCCCCAGGCAGCATCAAAAGATATGGCAACTTGTTTTTGTGATGTTTCTACACAATATATTGGAACTTTACGAGTTGAATATCCAAAAAACACCTCCGCAGAAACTGCTCCGTTTATTGAGATTGCTAAAAGAATTGTAACAAGTAGTACCATTAATACATATTTAATGGATTTTGACTTAACTACACAAAACATTTAAACCTCGCTTTTAATTCTAAAATAAAAGATTAATTATTGAAATGCGATTATGTGACAAAACCACACGCAAAAAATACTATTTTGTCGAAATCGTTAATTTAACTTATGCATATTTGCTTTGTATTAGAACAAAAAAAAGAAAAGTAAAATTACTTTTCTAAAATTTTACAATTTTATTTAATTATAAAAAAAGGCAAACGGGAAACCTACACCCAATTTTGCCTTTTAATATTTAATATATCTAAATCAATTTTTTAAATTCTGCCAATAAACTTATCAATTGAAACACCAAAATAATTTGCAAGAGTGACAATTGTTTGGTGTTTTGGCATTCCTCCTTGACGCCATCTTGTATAATTTGCTTTAGATATACCTGTATCTCTACATAATTGTAAATAACTTATATTATTTTTTTCAAGATACTCTTTTACGCTTTTACATAAATCTACTTTGTAGCCTTTATTATAATTACATTTGAAAGTTTTTGTCTTTTTTTCAAAATAATCTAAAGAAGAATTTAAATAATCTACTATTTTAAGTGCATTGCTTAACATTATATTATCGCTTCTTAATAAATCATAAAAAGTTGATTCTTTTATTCCTACCATTTCTGCAAACTTTTTTGCTGTTAAATTTTTTTCACTAATATAATTGATTAGTGTATTATTAAAATTTGTCATTTTATTCTCCGAAAGATAAACTGCTAAATGGTAAAATTTGATATTTGTGGTTATAAGATGTTAACAACATCAATCATATAAATTTTATTAGCACAGTTTGAATAACTATCTGTTTTGCCCGAGAA
>SAMEA104315436__coassemble_2088_pt1 | contig 9234 bp, 6 predicted proteins | sample SAMEA104315436__metabat2_low_PE_038 | metagenome-assembled genome bin SAMEA104315436 (sample SAMEA104315436) | gut metagenome | biome: Monkey gut; feature: monkey-associated habitat; material: faeces | place: China | collected 2013 | reverse complement strand
ACAGGATGTATGAATAATAGATTCCTTAATGAAATGAAAGATGCATTTCCAAATGTTGATTGTTTTATAAAAATTGAAAATAATGATCAAATTGTTAACAAAATATTAGAATTGTACAACATAGATGCAAAATATGTCTGCAAAAATGGCAGATTACTAACAAATTTGCCTCATTATGCTTACTTAAAAATTGCTGATGGATGCGATAATGGGTGTGCTTATTGCACAATACCAAGAATAAGAGGGAGATATAAATCTTATGCTATGGATGATTTAATAAAAGAAGCAAAAGATTTAGCAAACCAAGGGGTAAAAGAACTTATTTTAGTTGCACAAGATATAACTAGATATGGAATAGATATATATCAAAAATATTGTTTAGTAAATTTAATACGCGAATTATCAAAAATAAAGAATATTCAGTGGATAAGACTTCATTATTGTTATCCAGAAATGGTAAATAGAGAACTTTTAGATGAAATAAAAAATAATCCAAAAGTGTGTAAATATATTGATATACCTTTTCAGCATATTGATGACAAAATATTAAAAGAAATGAATAGACGTTCTACTGAGCAACAAATTCGTGAATTAGTTTCAACTATTCGAAGTGATTATTCTGAAATAGCAATAAGAAGTACATTTATTATAGGTTTCCCTGGTGAAAGTAGAAAACAATTTAAAAATTTAATTAATTTTCTTGAAACTGCAAAATTAGAAAATGTTGGTTTTTTCCCTTTTTATAAAGAAGAAAAAACTAAAGCATATTTTATGAAAAAACAAATTCCAAATTTCATAAAAAAATTACGTTTAAAAAAAGCACAAAAAGTACAAGAAAGAATAATGAGTGAAAATAATGTAAATTTAGTTGGGGCCGAAACAAAAGTCATAATAGACTATTTTGATAATACTACAGGATATTATATTGGTAGAACAAATCAAAATTCACCTGACGTTGATTTTATAATTACATTTGATGAAACTCCTAATATTAGAGTCGGTGAAATATTTAATGCAAAAATTGTAAGTTATAATAATGGAATATTTAAAGGAGAAATTATTTAATGAATTTGCCAAATAAATTATCTTTGCTTCGTATATTTTTAATACCTATTGTTATTTTTGTATACTTGGCACCATTTGTTCCATATGGGAAAATTATTGCTATAGGCGTATTTATTATTGCGGCCTTAACTGATATGTTGGATGGAAAGATTGCAAGAAAGTATAATCTTGTTACTAATTTAGGAAAATTATTAGACCCAATTGCTGATAAATTGCTTGTTATGTCTGGTCTGTTGCTAGTCGTGGTTGATTATACAATTCCTCATCCATATGGAATAATTATAGCGATAATAATTATTGGAAGAGAATTATTAATTTCTGCATTTAGACAAATAGCTGCTTCTCAAAATGTTGTTATGGCTGCTGATATTTTTGGAAAAGTCAAAACATTTACTCAAGATATTGCTATTCCGTTGCTTTTTTTAGTGTCTTTCTTTAAAGATATTAATATCAATACAAATGTATTGCTTATATTTAATATTATCGCGTTTATAATGATTGGCTTAGCCACATTATTTACAATACTTTCTGGAGCAAATTATATAATTAAAAACAAAGGAATTTTAAAAGGTTAATATGGTTCATATTTATACTTTTTGTGATAAAACTTTAGTTGGTAAACGAGAGAATAAATCTGCTAGTAAGTTATGTGAAGATTTATTTAAGATGAATTTTTTAATTGATGAATCTTGTATATATCCATACAATTATGACTATTCTTCACTAAATTTTAAAAATAAAGATATATATTTTTTGTTAATGCAAAAAACAAATGCCAAATTAAATAATGCCATTGTTGATTTATTAAACGATAAGTTGGTTGTAAATGAAACTCTAAAAAAAGTTGTAAATGATTATTATATAAGAAAAAATGTGCCTTTAGACAAAAATGCTGAGATAGAATGGTTAGTTCCTAGTTGTGCTGTGCCAATTACAAACCCAAATGGTATTACTCAAGGTTATTTAGTTAAAATAGCAGAATCAACAATCTTTGTGTTGCCAAATAATTTTGATGAATTTAATACAATATATAATGATTGTTTACTTAACTACTTAGAAGAGAATTTCTCTATAGAATATAAAAGTGAAACATTTAAAACATTTGGATTAAGTGAAGAACTTTTGTTTAATGCTTTAAAAGAAAATATTAAAAATAAAGACAAAGTTAGTATTTCAATTTTTTCAAGAGGTTTAGATAATGATATAGTTATAAAAGCAAAACAAAATAATGATAAATTTAATTTATATCGTCAAACAATATTTGATAAGTTGGAAAACTATATATATGCAGTCCAATCTATTTCAATGGATAAATATTTAGAGTCATTAATTTCGTCAAGCAATACGCATATTGCTTTTGTGGGCGATATTTCTATTAATAATATTATAGATAATTTTGATATAAACGTAATAAATAATAATATATGCTCTTACGTTGAATTGCCTAACCAAAGTTCAAAAATAAGATATGGTATAGACCAAAGTCAAATTTCTGAATTTGGAGAGCAAAGTGCAGAAGTTTGTTACTCTTTAGCAGTTAAGGCATTAGAGCAAAATGAAAATTGTGATTTAGTTATTTCTTGTTTAATTAAATTTGAAAATAACTTTGGAGTAGCATATATTGCTATTGGAAATAAATTAAAAATAGATATTTATAAAAATCAATTTTACGGAACTAAAAAAGAAATAATTGATAACATTTCACAAGCAACAAAGTTTTATTTAATAAAAAAACTAAAGGCAAGGGACTTTAAAACTATTTAAAAAAATAGCACAAATGTTTGCTTTAATAAAAAATATATGATATAATAATTGCAACATTTAGGAGATACTATGGAAGATAAAAAGAAAATTTTAGAACAAGCAATTTTAAATATAGAAAAACAATTTGGAAAAGGTTCAATTATGAAATTGGGTGATGCACCTGATCAAAAAATCGACGTTATTCCTACCGGCTGTTTACCTTTAGATTTAGCTCTTGGTTGTGGAGGAATGCCAAGAGGAAGAATTATTGAAATTTATGGACCAGAATCTTCTGGTAAAACAACTTTGGCTCTACACGTAGTTGCAGAAGCACAAAAACTAGGTGGAACTGCAGCCTTTATTGACGCTGAACATGCATTAGATCCTATATATGCAGGAAAACTAGGTGTTAATATAAATGACTTATATGTTTCTCAACCAGATAATGGTGAACAAGCACTAGATATTTGCGATTCATTAGTACGTACTGGAGCAATTGATGTTGTTGTTGTTGATTCAGTTGCTGCTCTTACACCAAAAGCAGAAATCGATGGTGATATGGGTGATCAGCATATGGGACTTCAAGCAAGACTTATGAGTCAAGCAATGAGAAAAATTGCTGGTATTGCAAATAAAAGTAAAACTTGTATAATTTTTATTAATCAACTTCGTGAAAAAATAGGTGTAATGTTTGGTAATCCAGAAACCACAGCAGGTGGCAAAGCATTAAAATTCTATGCTAGTATACGTATTGATATTAGAAGGGTAGATGCAATAAAAGATGGTGCAAACATAATTGGTAATAAAACAAGAGCTAAAATAGTAAAAAACAAACTTGCTCCACCTTTTAAAACCGTTGAATTTGATATAATGTATGGTGAAGGTATTTCAAAAATTGGTTCTACTTTAGATATGGCAATTGAACTTAATATAATACAAAAAACTGGTTCTTGGTTCTCTTATAATGAAGAAAAAATTGCTCAAGGTAAAGAAAATTGTAAACAATATTTAAAAGAACACCCAGAAATTTATCAAGAGATAGAGAGTTTAGTACGTGAAAAAGTTGCCAATGGCGCATCTACAACTGAGTCAAATATTGAAGACTAATTATTATAATATAATTCTATATAGTTACTTTCTTGATTTTCTGTTGTAACATTTGTTATATAATTTTTTGTTTTTGATTTTATATAATATTTATATAATTTATTTGGACTTATACTTATATTGTAAGTGATAGGTCCTTTTTTTTCGCTAAAACTAGTAATTAGTTTTTCTTTTCCATTTTCAATTTGATATAAATCATATTCATTGTATATAGCGGCATTAAAACAAATATTTGCAACACCATTAATAACTTTCCCAGTTAAATTGATTTCATTTTGCAATAGATTTTCAAACATATTAATCTTTGGTAAATTAAAGCGAGAAAAATATGCCTTTTCTCTGTATCTATCAGGTAATAAATTGTTGGCTCTATAAATAATATGATCATTATCTCTGGCAATAGTGTCAATGTCTGCTTGAACTACCGATGAAGGAATATCAAAGTCTGATGGTTGATGCTTAGAATATATTTTTTTAAAGTATGATTTTACAAATTCAGTTGGTGTTCCTCCTCCAACAATACTTATAGGAGAATTATCAATATTTCCGATCCAACATCCAACTACGTCTTCTGATGTATAACTTATATTATAGGCGTCTAAATTGTTTTTAGATATTGATGATGTCCCAGTTTTTGATGCAATGTAATAATTCAAATCACTTAATCTTTTAGCAGTCCCAGTTTTTGAACATTCATGTAAAATGTCTGTAACTAGAAAAGCGGTATCGTTTCTAAAAATAGCCTTTGCTTCATTGTTATTTTTATATATAACATGGCCTTTATTGTCCAAAATATAATCTATAAAAGTTGACTTGATATAATTACCATTATTTGCTAGGGTTTGATAACAATTTGTCAATTCTTTTAATGTCATACCATATGTCATTCCACCTAAAGCCAATGCCAAATTATTATCTTTATTATCGAAAGTTATGTTTTGTCTATATAAATAATTTTTTGCCTTGTCAATTCCTACATAACTTAAAATTTTAACAGCGGGAATATTTAATGAAGAAGATAATGCTTTTTTTACACTTATATAGCCATATTCTTTATGTCCGATATTTTTAGGTTCGTAACCATTAATAGACACGTTTTCATCTAAAATTATTGTACTTGGTGTAATTATATTTTCATTAATAGCAGGAGCATACACTAAAATCGGTTTAATAGCTGATGCGGGTTGTCTTTGCATATTAACAAGTGGTAAATTGCTTTTTTCAGCATAAGCTTCAACATAACCATTTTTACTATTTTGTGAAATTAATGCACAATCGGCATTTAAATTCAGGTCAATTGAATTTTCTAATGCGGTTTGTTTTGTTTTATTCATATGCGTATATATTCTATAATTTCCTATAGCAATTTGTTTTTCTGGCATATTTAATATGTTTTCTGCTTCCTTAATTGTTGCTTTGGCATAAGAATTCATTTTTGTGTTGCAACTATTTACATTAAGTGCAGTATTGATTTTTTTAAAAGATAAAAATTCTTCATGTGTGATTTTTTTATCTTTATATAGTTCGCTTAAAACTAAGTTCCTACGATTAATACAGTTTTTGTATTGTTTTATTGGATGATATTTATTTGGTGATTTTATTATACCTGCGAGCAAAGCACTTTCATCAATTGATAATTTACTAACTGGTTTAGAAAAGTAGTGCTCGCTTGCATTTTGTATACCATAACAATTATCACCGAAATAAATAATGTTTAAATAATATTCTAATATTTGATCTTTTGTCATATTTTTTTCTAGTTGTTTTGTTAATTTTATTTCATTCAATTTTCTTTTTATAGATTTTTCATTTGTTAAATGCGTGTTTTTTATTAATTGCTGAGAGATTGTAGATGCACCTTCTTTAAACTTTAAAGAAACAATGTTTTTTGCGGTAGCCGCCAAAATTCTTTTGTAATTTATACCATGATGTTTGTAAAATGTTTTATCTTCAATGCTAATAAAACAGTCTTTTGTTATATTAGGTATTTGACTTAAACTAACATAATCACCATTTAAAAAAGTGTGTTCTAATGGTCTTTTTTCACTATCATATATATTAATGGCTAAGTTTGAGTTTGTAATTTTAGATTTGTCAAAACGGACAGTAGAAAAAGCATAAGTAAATAAAACATAGAAAATTAAAAATAAAATTGCACACAGCGTGCTTAGTAATACTATATTTATGACCTTTTTTGTAACTTTCTTCATTTGTGTTATTATCTGTAATGTTATAAAAAATATTCTATAAGTTAAATTAAATACTAGTTATTCGAAAAACCATTTAAACGTAATAAAAAGTTATAGCAATTTTTATAAGTTTGTTGTATAATTTATTTTGGAGATTAATATGTTTTACACAATAGTTACTTTTGGATGTCAAATGAATGTCCATGAATCAGAAAAAATAGCAGGAATGTTAGAAAATATGGGTTACAGCCCAACAGAGGATAAAGAAAAAGCGGATATAATTGTATTTAATACATGTGCAATACGTGAAGGTGCTGAAGATAGAGCTTTAGGCAATATTGGGAATTTAAAAAAAATGAAAAAGGCAAATCCTAATAAAATAATAGCAGTTGCTGGATGTATGACACAACAAAAGCAGGTTGCTGAAAAACTTTTTAAAACTTTTCCTTTTATTGATATAATTGTAGGAACTCATAATTTATATGAACTACCAACATTAATACAAAATAAAATAACAAATAACAAACGTGCGTTAGAGAATTTAGAAGAAGTATCAATAAATGAAACAGTGCCAGTTGTACGCACTAGCGGAGAGAATGCATGGGTAAATATTATGTATGGTTGTAATAATTTTTGTTCTTATTGTATTGTTCCTTATGTTAGAGGTAGAGAGATTAGCAGAAAAAAAACCGATATTATTAAAGAATGCAAAGATATTATTCAAAGTGGCAAATATAAACAAATTACATTGTTAGGTCAGAATGTAAATTCTTACATAAACCCAGAAAACGAATCTAACTTTGCTGATTTATTAAAATCTATTTGTAATTTAGATGGCGATTTTAAATTAACATTTATGACAAGCCATCCAAAAGATATTTCAGATGAAGTTATTGACATTTTAGCGAATGAGCCTAAGTTACTTAAAGAATTGCATTTGCCAGTTCAGAGTGGTAGCAGTAAAATCTTAAATAAGATGAATAGAAAATACACACGTGAGCATTATCTTTCTATTATAGAAAAAATTAAGCAAAAAATTCCTGATATTAGACTTACAACAGATATAATAGTTGGTTTTCCTGGTGAAACAGATGAAGATTTTGAAGAAACGTGTTCATTAATTAAAAAGGTTAAATATGATAATATTTTTGCATTTATGTATTCAAAGCGAAGCGGAACTCTTGCTGAAAAAATGCCAGATCAAATACCAGACAATGTAAAAAATTATCGTGTAAACAAAATTTTGAAATTAGAAAAAGAGATACAAAAGGAAAAGGGAATAGTATGACAAATGAATTAACAATATCAAAAAAAGAACCAACTGATATGATGAAACATTACTTGGCAACTAAAGAGCAATATAAGGATTGTATTTTGTTTTATCGCTTAGGTGATTTTTATGAATTGTTTAATGAAGATGCAGTAGAAATGTCAAGGGTATTAGACTTGACGTTAACTGGAAAAGATTGCGGACTTGAAGAGCGTGCACCTATGTGTGGAATTCCTTTTCATGCAGCGGAAAATTATATCAATAAACTCATAACGCTCGGCTATAAAATTGCTATATGTGAGCAAACATCTGTTCCACAAAAGGGAAAAAAACTTGTAGATAGGGAAGTTGTGAGAGTTATAACGCCTGGAACAGTGGTTGATGCTGGAGTAGTTGATGAATATAGAAATAATTACATTGCTTCAATCTTTCAAAAGAATGGTCATATAGGTGTAGCATTATGTGAGTTAACTACTGGTGAATTTATCATTACTGACTATGATGGTGAAGACTCATTCAGCAATTTAAACGATTTCTTAGTGCGTTCAATGCCTTCTGAAATAATATGCTGTTGTAATTTCGAAATAGAAAAAATGTTATCTTGTGTAAAAGTTAATGCAATGCCAAATTTTACATATTATGATGAAAGTAAATTTCAAAAAAATGTGGCTAATGAATATTTAAGTAAATACTTCGGTATAAACTATATTGCTGATTACGATATCGGAAGTATGCCTTTTGGTTGTATTGCTGGCGGAGCATTGCTAGCATATTTAGAACTCTGGACCCTTATAAGCACCGCAAAAGCTTAATAAAATAAAAAAACAAAAATGTAACGATTTTATGCAAATAGACTTAAACACAAGACGTAACTTAGAAATTCTTGAAACTTTAAAGGATAGAAGAAAAAAAGGGGCACTAATTTCTGTAATTGACAAAACAAAAACAACAATGGGTTCTCGTCTTATGAAAAATTGGGTACAAGAACCTTTGTATAATGAAAAGTTAATAAATAATAGACTAAATGCAGTTGAAGAATTAATTAAAAGAATTGTCGCTAGAGATGATTTGAAAGATATATTAAATAAGATAACTGATATAGAAAGAATTTGTGGTCGTGTTGCTTATGGTAATTTTACGCCTAGAGATGCGGTATCATTATGCTCAAGTCTCAAACTATTTCCAGTTTTAAAAAATGTTTTAAGCCAATATGAAAATGCAAAAATTAAAGAGTTTTATGATTTAATCCCTGATTTTGAATATATAACTAATCTTTTGTCTAATGCGTTTGTGGATCAACCTCCAGCTTTGCTCAGTGCTGGTGGCTTTATAAAAGATGGATTTAATAAAGAATTAGATGATTTTAGAAATATAAAAAGTAACACTCAAGAATGGATATCAAAATTAGAAACCAAAGAAAAAGAAGAAACTAATTTACCTCTAAAAATTGGTTTTAATAAGGTTTATGGTTATTATATTGAAATTAATAAATCTTTTGCACAAGATGTGCCTATTAGATATATTAGAAAGCAAACAGTTGCTAATAACGATAGGTATATAACAGAAGAGTTACGAGATTTGCAAGAAAAAATTGAACATGCTGATGAAAATTCTATAAAACTTGAACAAGCATTGTTTAAAGCTATTAGAGATAAACTATTAGAAAATTGTGAAAAAATACAAATTGGAGCAAAAGTTATTGCAGAATTGGATTGTTTATTGTCATTTGCCGAAATAGCTGTCAAAAACAATTATGTGAAACCAAAAGTTAGTAGCAAAATTAATCATATTTTAATTGAAGATGGTAGACATCCAGTAGTAGAAAGCTTAAACAAAAGCAATTCTTTTATACCTAATGAT
>SAMEA104315436__coassemble_2047_pt1 | contig 9475 bp, 7 predicted proteins | sample SAMEA104315436__metabat2_low_PE_038 | metagenome-assembled genome bin SAMEA104315436 (sample SAMEA104315436) | gut metagenome | biome: Monkey gut; feature: monkey-associated habitat; material: faeces | place: China | collected 2013 | reverse complement strand
TTATGTATTAAATCAAACTGAAGTTTGTGATGAAAAAATTATATTATTGTCTAGTGAAAATGGTAATACATCTTTTGAGTTAAAACCTGCAAAGGAACTATTAAAAGAAAATTTGCCAGAAGAATTTTATAGTTATGCAAAAGCGTTAGATAATTCTATACTTGCAAAAATAGGCAAGGTTGGCAATATGGCAGAAGTATCATTAAATATTGTTGCCAGATGTGAAATAAATGGACAAACAATAAAACTTGGGCAAGAAGTCAGAACTCTTGCTAATGCATATGATGAATTTGTTGATTTTGCCACAGAAGCAGGAACTGCATTAGGAACAACAGATATTAACGTAATTTTTAACGATATAGTAGAAAATCCTAACAATTATGATTTTAACAAATTATATATTTTATGTGACCATCTGTTTGAATCTAATTTAGTAAAAGCTTTAGGCAATGATGTTTTAAAAGTAGTGGCTGATAGCTTAGTTGAGCAAGATAAAGAAAATGTTTTGCTATTGCGTTTACAAACTGCTGTAAAGAATTATTGTGCTAATAACTACAATTTAAAAGACGATGTTAAAGCAATGCTTGGAACTTTTGAAATTTCTGCTAAAAGTGGGTTAATTAATGCTTGTAAAACAGAACCTTTTGATATAAATAATGTAACAGATATTTTATTAAATGAAAAAACAGATTCAAAAGCACAAGATGAAGTTTTGACACAAATGTCTAATAAAATAACTTCTTCGAATTTATTGCAAAAAATACTTATTGAAGCAACCAATTATGGTTCATATTATTTGCAAACAATAATGAATGAGAATATAAAATTCAACAATGATGAAAAAGTAGTGTTACCAGTTATTGATAGTGCAAAAGATATTAGAATTACTTCGTCTGATTTAACAAAGGTTGTATCAGGTGGATTTAAAGTTTATAATAATGTTATTGATGAATTAGAGTTTGATGCTATATCAAAGGATTTTTATGTTGTATTTGATTACGATTTAAAGTCTATGTTAAATATTGTTGGCGAAGAATTAGATACAATAGTTAACATGCAATTGTTTAAAGATACACAATTATTTACTAACATATGTGAAGCGATGAGTAATTCGGAGTATTCTAAATATTTAAGTTTTAATGAAATTCCAAAAGGTTCAAATATTAAAACTCAACATTCTCTTGTCGGTGATAGCATTAACGAATTAAAAAAATCTAACATTATCAGTATTTTAAAAAATATTGACGAAGCAAATAAAAATTCTTCTTATGATTCCATAATTGATGAGCTTGACTCAAAAGACGAAAATAATGTTACATTAAGTACAAATATATTAAAACCGATTTTATCGTGTTCTATTTTTAAAAACACAATTATTTTTGGTTTAAATGAAACACATACTGTAATTCAAAATGCAATGAATGGTTTAGTCGCTGGTGAAGATGTCGTAATTTCTCCATTTAATACCTCAAACATAATGAGTGAGAATAACAGAAATCAAATTTTAAATATTGTAAACAAAATTGTTGCATACGCAAAAGATATAGAAATTGAAAAGTTGGCGGGCGATAGTTTAATTGATACTCTTATAGATAGCAATTTATCTTCACTCGGTGTAGCATTTGATGAAATTAAAAATTCAAATTTATTTTCAAAAGGTGAAGATGGCTCAGCTTATAATGATATTATAAAAGCATTAAGCAAAAGTGATTTAAATAAAGTATTAGATTTTAGTATCACAACAGAAGATAATTTTACTTGGAGTTTAGAATTAAAGAACTTACAGACAACCATTAATGATTTAAATACAATTAAAATACCTACTACAGAAGGCGAAAAAGGGCTTGTATCCTTTATGTTAAACGGTGGTGACTTCAACGATGCATACGATTATATAAATGCGATCAATTCGCGAAAAGTTCAACCAATTTTTGAAATAAAACTTGTAAAGCCTTTGGCTGTTAATATAGTTAATACAATAAACGCTAAAATAAAAGATTTTGTTGGTGAAGATTTAGGTTCTAGTATAAAAGCCATAACTGATATAAATTCAGTAAATATTTATAGACAAGCAATTGAAATTACAGATGTAATATCTGCAGCAGTTGAAATTGACTTTAATGAGTCAGATTTAGATAATATTGATAAATTAAAACTAAATAATTTATTAGCGAAATTAGAGATAAATGCAAATAACGATGGAGTGTTTAAAGCATCTTATAATGCGTTGTTATTAAAAACAGCAAATATGATAAATGAAAACATAATGTCATTTGTAGGTAATTTGGCTGGAAGTGAAATTAAATTATATACTGCAAGCCAAAGCGTATTAAATGATAGTCAAAGTATTATTAATGTCTTAAATGTCGCTCTAGATACTGTTAAAACGTTAAAAAATTCAGGATTTAAGGATATTGATACAGATCAGTTGTTCGTATTAATTAATACTTTAAAAATGAATTCAACAATTGGTAGCGAAATATTTAAAGAAAGTTATAATGCAATTATGGTTTATATTGTAAATGAAGTAAATAGTCAAATATCTAGTTTTGTTGGTAGTAATTTGTCTACAGGAATCGAACAATATAATGGTAAAACTTCAATCGGAAGTAAATATAATTACGTAAAAGAGTTAATTGAATGTGCAGTTAAAGCATATAAAGAAATACCAGAAGGAAAAGAGTTACAAGATATTTCTAGCGAATCTCTTGGTAATTTGTTAGACGCATTAGATAGCCTATCTTATACACGTATTGCTTATAACGCTTTAAATAATAAATTGGCTAATATAGTAATAGAAGGCATAAATGAAATAACAGGAAGTTCAATTGCAACAATAAGTAGTGTACAAAATCTAAATTCACAAGCACAAGATATTAAAGACATAATAGATATATCATTAGTAGTTGCACCTAGTTTAAAAGGTAAATCATTAAAAATAGAAAATTTATCATCTGATGACAAATCAAATATGGCAAAACTATTAAATGCACTACAAACAAATGGTTTAAAAAATGATGGCGTATTTAAAAATACTTATAATTCAATTTTTGAATATGTTGCAACTCAAAATGGTACAACACAAGAAGATATTTTATCTACATTCGGAAAAGATGGAATTATTGATTGGAATAGTTTTGCAAACTCATAAAAAATAACATAAATAGAAGAAAAATATGGAAATAAATTTTAAACATAAACCAGTTATGCTACAAGAGGTACTTTCGGGGTTAAATATTAACCCCGATGGTATTTATATTGATTGTACTTTAGGCGGTGGCGGTCATAGTGAAAAAATATTAGAAAATCTTAGTAACAATGGTCAACTTATTGGTTTAGATAAAGATGCAGAAGCAATAGAATATACAACAAATAGATTGCAACATAAATATCTTAATTTTAAATCATTTCATATAGATTTTAAACAAGTGCTTGAAGTAATTGATTATTTAAATTTATATAATAAAATTGATGGTGTTCTTATAGATTTGGGCGTAAGTTCTTATCAAATTGATACACCGGAAAGAGGCTTTAGTTTTAGATTTGATGGACCACTCGATATGCGTATGGATAAAAGCCAAAGTTTATCAGCATATAATGTTATAAATGAATATTCGTATGAAAAATTATGCAAAATATTGTTTGAATATGGTGAAGAAGAGTATGCAAAAAAAATTGCAAAAAACATTATTAAAGCAAGAGAAAAGTCACCAATAAAAACGACTTTTGAACTTTCTAAAATTGTTGAAAATTCTATGCCTGCTAAAGTTGTATTTAAGCGTGGTGGAGCCGATAAAAAAACTTTTCAGGCTATAAGAATAGAAGTAAACGGTGAATTAGATAATTTATATGAAACAATATTGCTTCTCGCAAAAAATTTAAAAAAAGGTGGGCGAATGGCAATTTTAACATTCCATTCTTTAGAGGATAGAATTGTTAAATACGCGTTTAAAGAGTTATGTACAGATTGTATATGTCCACCAAAAACTCCTATTTGTATATGTGGACATAAAGCACTTTGCAAATTGATAAATAAAAAACCACTTATAGCAAGTTCACAGGAACAACAAGAAAATACTCGCTCTACTTGTGCAAAATTAAGAATCGTAGAACGAATATAAAAAATTAATATTAGATACTTAAGAAAAGGAGATGTTATATGTTTGAAGATAGAACAAAGAATTATGATTTTAATAAAATTGATTCAGCGGTTAGAACAAAGGTATTAACTGAAAATAAGCAAAAAGAAGAATCTATGACAGAGGCACAAAAAAAACTTTTTTCAGAAAAAAAGATTGAACCTTCTAAGCCAATTTTAAATCCACATAAATCTATAGATAATTTATCTCCCAATTCAAAATATTTGCAATCATTTGGAAAAGATATAACTGTTGGTGAAGCTGAAGAATTAACAGAAGTTTCAGATAAAAATGAAAAAACTGAGGAAATGCCAGTTGTAGAGCAAAATAATGTTAATTTTGATGAATTAATAAAAGAAGCAGATGAAGTAAAAGTTGATGAAAAATTAGTTTCAAAAGAGTTAAAAAAAATAAGTTCTGCACCTAAAAAAAATTATTCTTTTAGAATAAAATTAGTTACGGGTGTATATTGTATATTAGTTGCATTATTTGGTGGTTGGGTTATCAGTAATTCAGTTAATATATCTAATACAAACTCAAATATATATCAAACTGTAATCGAAAAAGAGCAGGTTGATGCAAATATAAAAGACATTGTATTAAAAATTAAAAACTTTGACGATGCTTCAAAAAATCCAGAAGATGATTCTACAATTAAAAAAATGATAACTGAAACAATTGAAACCACACCAGAAGCAATAATAGAGCCTAATGAATATAAAGTTGAATCGAATTGGTTTGATGTATTTTGTAATTGGGTATCTAGACTTTTTGGGGGTTAAGAATTTGAAAACAGAATATAATTTATATTCACTACGAAAGAGGATGTTCGCTTGTATATGCGTAATATCCTTTATTTTTTTATTGCTTATTTCTAGATTATTTTTTATTCAAGTAATAAATGCACCAACTCTGCAAGCAAAGGCAGAAAGTCAATGGACAAGAGATTTACCTATAACAGCTGAACGAGGCAAAATTTATGATGCAAATGGAGCGTCTTTGGCAGTATCTTATACAACATATAATGTTTATACAAGATATAAAGAGATTAAAGATTTGAACAATGTTGCCTTATTTCTAGCAAAAAAACTTAATATGAGTTATAACGCTATTTTTGAAAAAATATCAAATTCAAATGTTAGCGAAGTTTTGATTAAGTTAAAAATTGAACAAGATGTTGCAGAAGAAATTTTGCAAAGCAACATTAAGGGGATTTTTTTATCAGAAAATGTCACAAGATATTATCCATATGGTAATCTATTAACTCAAGTTTTAGGCTTCACTTCAATAGACAATGTCGGACAAGCAGGCCTTGAGTCATATTTTAACGAAATTTTAGCTGGAACAGATGGGTATTATATGGTACAAAGCGATTTGCAAGGTAAAGAAATAGATAATACGTTACGTACTTATATAAAAAGTACACCAGGAGAAAATGTGCAATTATCAATTGATGCTAATATTCAAATTATTTTAGAACAAGTAATGCAAAAAGCATATTTAGAACACAAAGCAAAAGGTGTTACTGGCATTATTATGAAAGCGAAAACGGGAGAAATTGTTGCTATGAGTAATAAGCCTAGTTTTGACTTAAATAATGTTCCTAGAGATGATGTTTCAAGTTTAATGAATATTATGAAAAATAAGTGTATTGTAGACGTATATGAACCTGGTTCTACCTTTAAAATACTTACAACAGCATCGGCATTAGAAAGCGGAGTAACTAGTGAAAATGATGGCTTTTATTGTGGTGGAAGTAGAATTGTTGCGGGACAAAAGATTAAATGCTGGAAATCAATAGGGCATGGCTCACAAAAACTAACTCAAGGATTTGCTAATTCATGTAACTGTGTGTTTATGGCACTCGCTGAAAGAATGGGGGTTGAAAAATTTTATTCTTATCTAAAAGAGTTCGGTATTGGACATAAAACGGGCATTGAAGTTTCTGGAGAGAGCAATGGTATTATGCTTAAACAGTCATTAGTTAAAACAGTAGATTTAGCACGCATAGGTTTTGGTCAAACAATAGCAGTTACACCAATTCAATTAATAACCGCTGTATCTAGTATAGTGAATGGTAGAACTAAAGTTACACCAACAATTTTAAAACAGACCGATTTAAAACAGGGAACAAGGTTAATTAGCACAAAAACGTCTCAATCAATTTGTAATATGATGAAACTTGTTGTAAATAAAACTGCAATGTACTCTTTTGTTCCAGGTTATGATATAGGTGGTAAAACAGGTACGGCACAAAAATATGAAAACGGGAGTATAGCTAGAGGTAAATATATTTCTAGTTTTATAGGAACATATCCAGCCTCTAATCCAGAATATGTTCTTTTGTTTTGTGTAGATGAACCATCAGCGGGAGCATATTATGGTAGTGTTGTTGCTGCACCATATGGCAAAGAAATTTTTATTGAATTATTTAAGTATTTAAATATTGAGCCTATAAACTTGCAAGAAGATTTAAAAAAAGTTGAAAAAAATATAACTATGCCTGACCTGGTCGGGAAAAGTTTAACGGAAGCTATTAATAAGTTAATTGAACTTGGTTTAGTTTATGAAATAGATGGAGAAGGAGGAATTGTAACTGGTCAATTACCACCTGCTGGTACAAAACTATTTAAAAACGCTAATGTAATTTTAAAATGTGAATAAAAAGTAGAGCAAAGGTAATTTATCTTTGCTTTTTAATATAAAACAAAAAATTTAATAATGGTCAGTTGTAAGATATTTAATCATTACAAATTAAAAAAATTAATATACTTAATTAAAAAAATTTTTATATTTTTTAATGCATTTTTTTATTCTTTTTGTTAAAATAAAACAAAAGGAACTATACATGGAAAAAATACTTATTGCTATTGTTTTAAAACCACAAGGTCTTTCTGGTGAAATTAAATGCAAACTTGAAAATAATAATTATGAAATAATTAAAAATATTACGGAAGTATATTTAAATGATAAAGAAATTCCAACAAGAATTTTAAAAAAAAGTTTTAGAGCAGGTTATTTATATTTACAATTTAACACTATAAATTCCAGAGAAAAAGCAGATCTTTTAAGAAACACAAAAATATATGCAAAACGTGAACAATTATATCTGCCAGATGATGAATATATGATTACAGATTTATTAGGGTTTAATTTAATTGATCAAGGTGGTAATAATATAGGTAAATTATTGGATATACAAAATTTTGGAGCAACAGATATTATGATAGTTGAACAATATAGCCGCGAATATATGGTGCCATTTGTTAAAGATATAGTTTTAGATGTTAATACTAGCTCGGGTATTATTGTAGTAAATAAAAATAAATATGATGAGGCTAAAATATGCGATTAGATATACTGACTTTATTTCCAGATATGTTTCAACCATTAAAAGAAAGCATAATTAAAAGAGCGATTGATAAAAAAATTGTGGAAGTTAATTTAATTCAGATAAGGGATTTTTCTTTAGATGCTCATAAAAAAACGGATGATATTCCTTATGGTGGTGGCGCAGGAATGGTAATGACGCCTCAGCCACTTTACGATGCAATTCAAAGCGTAAAAACACCTAATTCACATGTGATTTATTTAAGTCCAAGAGGCAAAGTTTTTAATCAAAACATTGCAAAACAACTAAGTAATTATAATCATATAATCCTTGTTTGTGGGCATTATGAGGGAATTGATGAAAGGGTGATAGATTTATGTATTGACGAAACTCTTTCTATTGGAGATTATGTATTGACGGGAGGGGAAATTCCAGCCATGGTAGGAGCGGATAGCGTTATACGCTTATTAGATGGTGCAATAACAAAAGATTCGCTTAATGAAGAAAGTTTTTCCAATGGGCTTTTGGAATACCCTCAATATACAAGACCACAGGTATTTAAAGGTTTAGAAGTGCCAAAGGTGTTGCTTTCTGGGCATCACTCAAATATAGAGAAGTGGAGAGCAGAAAAATCTTTGGAAATAACAAAAAGTAATAGACCAGACTTATTAAATTAAGGGGGAAAATGTTAGTTGAAATGAAATTACAAGATAATCCATTTAGATTAATAAAAAATGGCACAAAAACCATTGAAATGAGATTATTAGATGATAAAAGAAAATTATTAAATGTGGGGGACATTATTCAATTTACAAATCAAAATACACAAGAAAAAATTTCAACAAAAATTGTAAAGTTACATTTTTTTAAAAATTTTGCTGAATTATATAGTCATTTTAATAAAACAATGCTTGGTTATGCTTATAATGAAGATGCTTATCCAAGTGATATGGAATTATATTATCCTATAGAAGAACAAACAAAATTTGGCGTTGTTGGTATTGAAATTGAGTTGTTAAAATAGAAAAGGAAAATGTATGAATAATAAAATAAATTGGTTTCCAGGGCATATGACTAAAGCACTAAGAGCAATGGAAGATGAAGCAAAAAATGTTGATATGATAATTTATGTTCTAGATGCAAGAGCACCAAAATCATGCGTTAATCCTGAATTCATAAAAATCATAGGTAATAAGCCAATTCTATATATATTAAATAAATCAGATATGGTTGAAGAAAAAGATTTGCAACCTTTTTTAAATTACTTCAATACGTCAAATTCAATTGCTATAGTATTAGATAGCACTAAAACTGGTGCAATAAAACAAATAGAACCAATAATGGTTAATTTATGCAAAGAAAAAATAGAAAAATATAAACAAAAAGGCTTTAAAATTAATTTAAGGGCAATGGTTTTAGGCGTTCCAAACTCAGGTAAAAGCACATTAATAAATAATTTATGTGGTGCTAAAAAAACAATAACTGGAAATAAAGCGGGTGTAACAAGAGGAAAACAATGGCTAGCACTAAAGAATGGTTTTGAATTACTAGATACACCAGGAACTTTATACCCTAAAATAAGCAATCAACAAGTAGCATTAAATTTGGCTTTCATTGGCTCAATTAAAAATGAAGTGTTAGATATAAATGAACTTGCGGTAGATTTTTTAAACTTCTGTAAAAAACACTATTTTGAAAATTTAAAAGCAAAATATGGCTTAACTGACAATAGTTTAACAGCAATAGAAATGATTGAACATATTGCATCTTACAAACATTATTTATTAAAAGGCGCAGAGCCAGATTATGATAGAACTTGTATTGCAATAATAGATGATTTTAGAAAGGGAAAATTGGGAAAAATTATTCTTGATAAATATTAAAATGTTTGAATTTGAAAATGGCTTAATAAAAGATGGTTATAAACTTATTGCAGGAATGGATGAGGCTGGTAGAGGTCCACTTGCTGGTGATGTGTATACTGCCATGGTTATAATGCCACTAG
>SAMEA104315436__coassemble_2022_pt1 | contig 9635 bp, 7 predicted proteins | sample SAMEA104315436__metabat2_low_PE_038 | metagenome-assembled genome bin SAMEA104315436 (sample SAMEA104315436) | gut metagenome | biome: Monkey gut; feature: monkey-associated habitat; material: faeces | place: China | collected 2013 | reverse complement strand
ATAAACTTGTACACTTTGATTCAGAAAATCGATTTCAAAATAAAAACATTGAAGAAACAAATTTAACAAATAATCCAGGAACTACTTTAATCAGAAAACGCAATCTATAATAAAATATTAAACAGAGGACAAAATGAATATATTTGAAAAATTATTTAACAGGACTATTATCTATGGTAACCCCTGTGTTGCTATGTGTTTTTGATTGTTCAGATTGTTTTTGCTCAGTATATTGTTGAACTAAATTTTCTATTGCTAAAAGATTTGGATCTGCAATAGGAGTAAATTCAATTTTTGGAGCATTAAATTGATCTTCCATATCAACATGCGAATAATTTCCAAGCATTTTTTCAACTTCTAAAAGTGTATAGCATTTTCTTGTATCAAATTTGCCTTCTACCGCTAAAGAAACATTGGCAGTTGCGTAAATACTCATTATATATTGGTTAAAGTCTTCGTAAGTTATTTTAGATATATATTCGCTAACTTTTTTGTAATCAATGTAAGAACCACCTTCAATAAAAGTGTTATAATTTGATTTTGCACTAGAAGATTTGTATTTGGTTAAGGTGGCAGATTTTATATCGGTTAAAGCGTTTATAACATCGTTAAATTTGTCTTTAGGTATTCCATAAAGCCCAATATTGCGAATTAATCCACAAATTTCTGAAATAGTTTTACGCATTTTTGATGGGCTAGTAAGTGCTTGGAATGATTTAAATTTCGCAGTTTCATAATCTAAATTCTGTAAAGAATAAGTGTAAACTAAAGAATTTTTTTCTCGTAGAATATCCCATAATAAACCACCCGAATTGTTCATAATATATTCTTCAATTGTATCATAGGCATATTCTAAATTAATATCTTCAGATATGCTTGAACGTTCTCGCAAAAGAATACATAACGAAAGCGTGTTTACATCCATATTAGGTAATGCTACTAATGTATTTATTTCTTTGAACTGCTTTGCGGGTGGGGGAGTTATAATAAATTCGGGACTTGTAGCAGGTTTAACTACAGAAAATATATATTTGTTGCATAGAGAAACAACACTTTCAATAGATTTATTAGTGGTAACAGATATTACTAGGTTGTTAGAATTAAAATATCTATCCATATATAATTTTAATAAATCTGGAGTAATTAATTTTAATGTTTTAGAGTTGCCTAATATATCAAATGTATTTTGCAGGTCAGGACATAAACTACCTATTAAAACATCAAAAGCAGAAGGTAGTTCATCTAAATTTTGGTCTTTATACATTAAAATTTCTTGCTTAATAACTTCAAGTTCTTTTTTTAATTGATCTGCAGAAAAAGTTTTTCTTTTTAACATATCATGTGTAAGTTGTAATGCTTCATTAATATTTTTATCTGCAGCAGAAAATGTAGATACGCATATTGAATGTTCACTAGTAAAGGCGTTTGCATTAATTGTGTATTTTAACATGTTATCTAACAAAGTTTTAGTAGATTCGTAATCTGGGGCTTTAGATAACATATGTTCAAGTGCATGACTTAAACCTTTATATTTCCCGTCAAGTTGTGACCCGCTTCTAAAACCAATGGCAAAAGAGTAGCCATTAAATGCACTTTGTTTTTGAAATATTAAAGTTGCTCCATTTTCAAATTGATATATTTGTTGTTTTGCCATAGATTTTCTCCATAATTAATATTTAGTAGGCTAATTTTAACATAAAACATTAAAAAATACAATAGTCAAATATTTTAAAGATACATAATTAAATAGTTTTTTGTTTTATAAAGGCAAAATTTAATGCGTTTTGTAAAAAATTAGATTGGAAATATGTGTTGTATTTAAAAATAGAAAGTGAGTTTTATATGTAATAGTAAAGTACAAGTAGTTAGTGCTTACAAATTTAAATTTGACGAGTTCATTGTAATTTTTGATTATACAAAATGTGTTACCAGTATGTTTAATTTTATGTTTATTTTTTCTTATTTTTATATAATATGGCATTACATATTTTATTGATTATTTTATTATCATTCTATCAGATATTTTCTTTAAGTTATTATCTGTAAGTGTTTTTAATGAATTAAAGATATTTAATTCTTTAGATGCTTCTAAATTGGTTATATGGGTTAATCTAGAAAGTGATTGTCTTTTGTTAATACACGTGCAAACTGGTATTTTTAACAATTCTAGTTTTTGAACCGAAGCCAAGAATAATCCGCCGGTTTTAATTAAATTTGGAAGTTTTACATTAATTAATTGGTTATTATCTCTCAAAAATTGATTGCCAACACTTTCAAGACTTGGCAAAAATAAATTTTGTAAAGTAGTATTCATTGCTAAAAATAGATTGTTTATATATTTTAGTTTTGGAGCATCTAATGTTTCTAAAACTTGGTTGGTAGATAAAAAACAATCTTGAACGGATTCTAATTTTGGTAAACTAAGATTCGTTATTTTTCTATTAAAACTTAAGAAGTTAGAACCAGCAATTGTTAAGTTAGGGACATTTAAATTTTTCAATTGACAACCATAATATATAAAATTATCTCCAACCGTAGTAAGGTTAGGTGCATCAAAATCTTGTAACTTGTTTGCGTTTGACAAAAAATAATCTTCAACGCTTTCGAGTTTTGGTAGGCTTATGCTGGTTAATAAACTTGCATTCCCTAAAAACATTTTTCCTGCATGAGTTAAATTAGGCAAATTTACATTTTCAACATTTTGGCTGGTTTGAATAAAATGGTCGCCACAACTTATTAATTTTGGAAAGTCTACTTCTGTTAGTTGTACATTATATTTTAAAAAACCATTCCCTATTGTTTTAACATTTGGAAGTTTTATAAAACTTAACTTATTGTTTCCTGATAAAAAGTTGTTTCCTATTTTGGTAACATTGCTGTTTTCGTACCCAACAATTTGATTTCTAGAATTAATAGTAATTTTTATATCACTGCCACGTATAGGAGTTATAACAATTTCTTTTAGTCCTAATTCATTTTTTCTTATTATTAAGTTTTTTATTTTCCCTATAGAATTCACAAAGGAATCATTGGTTTCTTCTGAAATAATTGTTTTTTTAGTAAAATCAATTATATAATTTTCTATAACTAAATACTTAGATTTATCCAATTGAATAACGTTTTTATTACTATCAACTATAATATTATTATCACAGTATATATTTTTGAATGGTTGCGAATTTACAATATAATACAAATTATTAGATGCCAAAACTGCTGAACAAAAGTATGGTGCCGATGTTTGTGTAACTAAATTTATTCCATATACTTTACAAAATGCATAAGTTAAACCAGGTATAATATTTTCTAAATTATTACCAAAAGTGGCGTCTGGATTTTCAACATAATGATTGTAACGATTTTTAATAGAAAGGTAGTTAGTTTCTCCTCTAGTAAACTGAATACTTATCACACTTGTGCCGTATTCATCTTCACGCGTAGGATTTGTAAAGTTTTTTCTTTTAATTGTTTTTACGTTTTTTTTAACGGCAAACCAAACTCTACAAGTTTGTAGTCTTCCGCCATTAAATGTACAAATTTTTTCTCCTGTATGATAATATTTTTTAAATTTTTGAATATCACTTTCGGTTTTGCATTCTGGATATAAAATGTAGCCGGCTTCATCTAATAATTGTTCAGGTGTTTTTGTTGTTACATTTTGCATATAATTTTGAATTGGTACAAGAGAATAAATGTAATCTCTAAAAACATCAACTTCATCATCTTCAATAAGTTTTTTATATAAATTATGGGAAGGTGCAAAGTTTTTTGTAATAACGTCGGCTAGCAAACCTTCTGTTGCTAAAATAGTAGGGAAAAGTGTTCTGCAAAGTTTTGCAAAACTTTCTCCATATATTTTTTTAATTTTATTTAAATCTGGATTATTCATAAAACTCCACTTTATTTCAATTATTAATTTTTATTAATTTTACACATTAACCATATATTCTTTTTAAAACATACTTTTTATTTTTTATATTTAAAGCAATATATTCTGCATTATTTTTGTCCAAAGAAGTTAAATCTTTACACAATTCAAATGCATATGGTTGAGCAAAGCCTTCATAATTTGGGTTTAGTAATTTTTCATTTATTGCTATTTCACTTCCAACTACTGGCTTTTCTACTCCATAAAACTCTAAATATAAAGAGTAGTTTTTATTTGAACTATTATCTTTTAAAAAGTAATTATTATATTCATTTATTTTTTCAATTTTTAACACAATCATCAGTTTTTCTCCTATGTAATAATTTTATCACATAATCTATTAATTTTCAATATTATTTTATTTATAAAATTCAATTTTACTTTAAAATTATAAAACAAAAATGTCACCAAAAATTTGGTGACATATATTAAAAACATATCGTATAAGCATTAATTTATTATATAACCCTTAATGTCAAAAGTTTCATTTTTAATTTCGTCAATTAGACTGCATTTATTAATATTTATGTAATAATGATTATTTTCATATATAATAATTTTATTTGAGTTTGCTATACTTTTAAATTTTTCAATCGACTTGTCAAAATTGTCTTTATTATCAAAAACAATATTATTAAAATATTTTGATAAATTGCATAAGCGTATAGTTTTTAACGCCCTATTTTTATCTGCTTTTTTCCAAATATAACAATTTTTTTGTCTGCTTTTATTAATTTTTCTATAAGCGGGAAATTTATTGAAATTCTATAAGGTAACCAGTTTTTTGTAAAGTATTCTTGTTTTAAATCTATAATTTGTTGCTTTTCTTTATTGTCGAGTATTAGTTTTCTGGTTATTCTATTTTTTGTTAAAATTCTATTATAGCCAATTGTTCTAGGGCAAAATTATATGCATCATTATTAAGCTCTGTGGAACTTATAAGCGTGTCATCTAAATCTATAAAAAAAGTTGTTTGTCATTATAAAGATAATTATCATTTTCCATACTTTCTTTTTGTTTTGGTGATAGGCTTGGTTTTACATTTACCAAAGGTAAATTAATATTTATACTTTTATTAAAAACTACTTTAATTGCATAAAGAATAACATTTTTAGCCCCTAAATTAAAAAGTTCTTGAATACAATCTTCAACAATATTTTCACCCTCAATATAGAAATCTGATACTAAAATTATATTTTTACTTTTAATTTCAGATTTGTTAAATTCGCAGGTACTTTTTGCGATGTCTTTATATAATGTTAAATTAGCCTTATTAAAATTGTTATTAAACGTTACATTTTTTATTCTTACAATATAATTAGTTCCATTTACAACATTTATATTATTAGATATGCATGATATTGCTTTTTTAAACATAAGTTGACTTTGAGAATAAGATGATTCAGATTTTAAATATGGCATCGTACAAATAACTGGGTTTGAAAAATTTACAATATTAATAACATTTATTAAATCTTCTTTAACAATATTTGTTACATCAATAAAGTCTTTAACTAAATCTATTTCATTGTAACAATTTGTATCGTTTTTTAATCTATTTAAAATATTATCTTTTTTGTCTGGACTGGTACTATTATTGTAATAGTTACAAAAACATTGAATATTTTTATTTAAATATTGGTTTTGTTTAATTGTAAATTTGTTCATAAAACTCCTATAAAATTTTGTATTGAATATATATTAAACTAAAAAGAAATTAATAAATTAATACAAATTTAATGTGGAAAGAATATTAACATGAATAAACAAATTTGTAACCATATATATGGTTAAGTAGGAAATGCAATTAATTGACAAATATGCAGTGGTTAGTTATACTTACAATAGTTTAATATTAAAATTTGCGTCCATAGTGAAGTGGATATCACAATAGTCTTCGGAACTATTATGCCGAGTTCGAGTCTTGGTGGGCGCACCAAGTGTGTTGTAAGAAAAGTCTTATTTCCTTACAACAATTATAAAATCGCTGAATATCCCATAAAATGAAGGGTTTCAGCGATTTTTTTTATTTCTAAAATTTATATATTACTTGCCACCTTCAGCAATTTGAGTTTTATTTGGAGTGCCACTGATAGTCAACTTTTTTTGATTTTTTGCGAAATTATAAATAATCAAACCTAATCGCAAAATCAAAATAAATAATGAACAATCAAAAGAGAAATCAAAGAAATCAAAAATACATTGAGAAAGACATATCAAATGTTAAATGAACTTTTTTCCCAAATAAGAAAAAACGTTGCTTAGGCAAGCTTAAATTTTGCACTAGAGCAAAAATTATTTTGACAATTTTAACGCAAACTATGTAATGTTATTATTTATAAAAAAGATAAGTTTTAATTGTTGAAATTAAAATGAAAGTACAAAAAATAGCACTTGAGAAACTGAGTGCTATTTTTATTTTATTTAATTTTTTCCCAACTAAATTCAGCTCTACCAAAATGTCCGTAGCAAGCCGTTTGTTTATAGATTGGTTTTAGTAAGTCAAGTTCTTTAATTATGTTTGAGGGACTAAAATCAAAATTTTCTTCCACATAATTATATATTTCTTTAATTGGTTTTTTCTCTGTATTAAAGGTATCTATGTTTATTGCAATTGGCTTACTTAACCCAATGCCATAGGCAACTTGAATTTCACATTTATCGGCTAAATTGTGGGCTACTACGTTCTTTGCTACATATCTTGCATAATAAGCACCGGACCTGTCCACCTTTGTCGCATTTTTGCTGGAAAAACAGCCACCACCAACTTTGGCTGCACCGCCATAGGTATCTACAACAATTTTTCTTCCAACACAACCTGAATCTCCAAAAGAGCCCCATATAGTAAATTTCCCACTTGGGTTTATAATGTATTTAGTTTTCTTTGTAAATTTTTTATATTCTTTCAAAACTTTATCAAGAACGTTTTCTTTTATAATTTTTTGTATTTCTTCAAGTTGTAATTTTTTATCATGCGATACCGAAATTAAAACTGCGGTTATATTATCTGGTTTATCATTATTATATTCTAATGATACTTGGCTTTTTGCATCGGCAAAAAAATCGTTTCTGTTTTTTCTAAACGCTTCATATTCTTTCATTATTTTATGGGCAATTAAAATAGGCAAAGGCATCAATTCTTTTGTTTCGTTGCTGGCATAACCATAAACCATACCTTGATCGTTCGCACCAATATCATCTTTAACTACTGCTTGATTTATATCAGGGCTCTGTTTGCTGATTTCTTTTATTATTTCAAATTGGTTTGTGTAGCCTATTTCATTTAAAATTGTTCGGGCTATTGTTTCATAATCAATTTTTGCATTTGTTGTTGCTTCGCCATAAATAAAAAGTTTATTATTTTTTATAGCACACTCAACAGCCATTTTTGAGTTTGGATCTTGCTTTAATGCTTCATCTAAAAAGGCATCTGCAATTACATCACAAGTTTTGTCTGGATGTCCAATGTTTACGCTTTCGCTAGTAATAATTTTTTTCATTTTTATTCTCCTTTATTATTATTTCCATAAAGAGAATAAAAACCCCATCGTTACAGATGGGGTTTAACAATAATAAAAAAAATCCCATCGGTCAGCCTTTAGCACCTTAACTTACATTAGGTTGCTGTGTGGTCAATGGGGCTGTCCCTCGCACACTCTTTATGGATATAATTATGTTACAATATTTTAAAAGTTTTGTCAATTCTCCTAATATTATAAAATCATATTTTTATATAAAGTTTTAAGTATAACTAATTTTGAACAAGTATACTATTTTAAACTGGCAATACATTTTTTTATTCAAATGAGATATGAAGAAAGGATTATATATTCTGGTGATATATAATTTCTTTATTTTTACTTAAAGCAAAATTTATTTCATTTTTAGTTGATTCGCCTATATAGTTATATATATTTACAACATAAATTGCGTCACTAATTTCTATTTTTTTATAATGAGCATTTGTAATATTTTCAAGTTCTTTTTTAGATATTTCCCCATTAATATTATAAACACATTGCAATACACACCAACCAAATTTCATTTCAAGATCAGTAGCAATCTTTATCATATCATCTTTAAAACGCATACTTCCACAAATGGTTATAACTTTTATATTCATTTTTACCTCTTATATATAGTTTTTAAAATTGTAATACACATATTTAGTTTTATATGTTAATTCCATTTTTTATTAAATGTTAAATTTAAAAATGTTTTTTGTATTCTATAAATTAAATAACATATAAAAAACATTTTTTCAATTACTTTATAGATTAAATAATTATTTTTAGACAAAAAAGTTGTATTGTACATGGAAAAAATAATAAAATATTTGATTATTATCATAATATTAATGTAAAATATTATTAGAAAAACAAAAAGGAGTGTTTATGAAAGAATTTTTTAAAAAACTAAAATGGGTATCTCTTTTAGAAGCAGTTTTGGGGATAGTTTTTGGGATATTAATGATTTGTTATACAGATTTTACAGTTAAAACTCTTATATATTTATTTGCTGGATTGTTAATGGTTATTGGTATTGTAAGAATTGTAAATTACTTTTTATATGGTTTTGAGCCTTTTGGGTTTGTTATTGGCATAGTAAACATATCACTTGGTTCTGTATTTATGGCAAGTGTAGATGTAATTGCCACTTCAAATATTTTAGGCGTTTTATTTGGAATTGTCTTAATTATTAAAAGTTTAATATCTGTTCAAGAATCTTTAGATTTAAGAAGATTGGGTTCTAGATGGTGGTGGATAGATACACTTTTATCTGTTCTAATGTTGGCTTTTGCAATTGTTGTTGTTTGCAATCCACAAGCAGATAAAATAATGTTTACTTGGTTAGGCATCACATTAATAATTGGTGGAATTTTAGACTTAATAGATATTTTTGTTGTTTCAGTTAAAGTTAAAAAGACTAAAAAGACTTTAAAAGATATTTTCACAATAGAAGATGATAGTGACATAATTGATATTGAATAATTTAAAAAGTAGGGGGGTAAAATAAACCTCCTTATTTTATAAATTAATTGTTAATATAAGTCTTTAAATTTATTTTACTTGAATTGTGTTAAAACATTAAAGAATAAAAAAAATAAATTTTTAGCATTGACAAAATATAAAAAGCAATGTATATTATTAGCATAATCCCTTATGACCATTCCGGATTAATTAATACATGGGAATATTCAACGAATCTTCTTATGAATGGCAATATAATCAAAACAATATTTAATTGTGACTGATATTTTGTTATTCTATAAGTAAGATTTGTTTTTTTTCAGTCAAATATATTTAAAGGAGAAAAAGATATGAAAGTTTTAATTGGAACAAAAAATCCAGGAAAAGTCGAAGGAGCAAAAAGGGCATTTTCACATTATTTTGATAATGTAGAAGTCGTTGGAATTTCGTCACCATCTAACGTTAGTGAACAACCCGTTGATAACGAAATATACTTAGGTGCACATAATCGTGCGGTTAACTTAGAAAATTATGCAAAAGGAAATGCAATTGCCTATGATTATGTTGTTGCAGTTGAGTCTGGAATAACCCAAAAACTTGGGAAATGGATGATAACTAATGTTGCTGTAATAAGAAATAGATTTGGATATGAAAGTATTGGTACTAGTGCAAGCTTTCCTGTTCCAGAAAAACATGTTAAAAATATTATTAACAATACCTTGGGTACTGTAATGGAT
>SAMEA104315436__coassemble_1862_pt1 | contig 10647 bp, 9 predicted proteins | sample SAMEA104315436__metabat2_low_PE_038 | metagenome-assembled genome bin SAMEA104315436 (sample SAMEA104315436) | gut metagenome | biome: Monkey gut; feature: monkey-associated habitat; material: faeces | place: China | collected 2013 | reverse complement strand
CATCTTACAAGTTGCAAAAAAATAATACTTATGCTAAAATTACTAAAAAGGAAATGTATGTTTAGACGATTTAAACAAATTCGCAAATTAAAAAATTCAAAATTGGCAGATGATGAATTTTACGATACTGATGAAAATGACAGGGGAATTATTGATGTAGGTGCAGAAAACTATGACGATATTTTTTCTTATTATGATTTAAATGGAGAAAATGTTTTAGACGGCGAATTTGGAGAGTTTTTAGACAAAAAAGCTAATGCCATACCACAAAAAGTTGAACTAGCACTTCACTTTCACGTAAAAAATGCAAACGATGAAAAACGAGATGAAATTGATAGAGCAATTAAGAATAACTATAAAAGAGAAGTTAGGGCAATAAACAGAAAATTACATCACAACACATTAAATACTATATATTTATTAACGCTTGGCTTGTTTGCTTTTGGAATATATATTTTATTTTCTTATTTAAATGTAAATTTTATAATCACATATTTATGTGATTTGGTAGCATATGTTTTTTTGTGGGAAGTAGTAGATAATCATTTTTTAGTAAGACGTCAGTTACAAGATAGACGTTTACAAATGTATAGGTTTGTTCGGGCAGATATTGAAGTTTATGAATATGAAAAGCCTACTCGCTCTGAGCATAAGAAAAATAGAAATTTTCAAAAGGGAAATTAAAATGATTGAGTTAAAAAATGACGAAAACAAAATAAAAACAATTTTAGATTATTATATCTTGACAAATAGGTTAAAAGATTTAGTCCGCACTGGTTGGAAGCGTTGGGGTGTAAAAAGGGAAAGAGTTGAATCAGTTGCCGAACATATATATGGAACGTGTATGCTGGCAGTTGCAATATGGTCTGAAACATTGCCAAATGTTAATATAAGTGAAGTAATAATGATGCTTGCATTACATGAAACAGAAGAAAATATTATTAGTGATATTACTCCTTATGATGATGAAAAAAAACTAAAACTAAAAAAAGCGGGTGAAAAAGCAGTTCTTGCTATTTTTAAAGATTTAATTGCAAAAGATGTTTATTTTAAATTAGTACATGATTTTGATACACTTTCCACACCTGAAGCAGTTTTTGCTCATAAATGTGACAAATTAGAATGTGACCTTCAAGCCAGATTATATAGTGATGAAGGGGTATTAAAATTAGAAAATGCTGATGAAATAAAAAATAACAATAAAATTGTTGAATATAGAGCAAAGGGCATTACAGATGTAGCAGATTATTTTATTTTAGAAGATAGAAAACATTTTACTGATGATGATATTTTTAAAAAAATAAATAGTTATATTGAGGGTAAAAAAATTTTAAAGACTGGAAATAAAAAATGAAAAACGTTTTATTTGGTGTAAGTTATATAGGAACGAACTATGCAGGCTGGCAAAAGCAAAACAACGCTTTAGGTATTCAAGAAGTAATTGAAAATGCTTTTTCTGGTTTAGGAATAAACAAGCCTGGAATTTTTGCAAGCGGAAGAACCGATGCTGGAGTACATGCTTTTGAACAATGTTTTAATACAAAAATAAATTTTGAAGAAATTGACAAATTACCAATTGCATTAAATTCTAAATTGCCAGAAGATATAAGAATTTTATGGGCAAAAGAAGTAGATGCTAACTTTCATGCTCGCTTTTCAGCCCACAAAAAAACATATGTGTATCGAATTAAAATTGACAATATAGAAAGTCCGTTTGACTCATTTTATACTACTTATTTAAGTTATAAGTTAGATTATAATAAAATGAAAGAAGCATCAAAACTTCTCTTGGGAGAACATAATTTTCAAGCATTTTGCTCAAGTCATACAACAACACCAGACTATATTAGAACTATTTACTTCATAAATATAAAAAAAACAGATAATCTTTACGAATTTGAAATATGCGGGAATGGCTTTTTATATAATATGGTAAGAATAATTGTTGGGACATTGGTAGATATTGGTAGAAATAAAATATCTATTGAACAATTTAAAAAAATATTAACAAGTAATAACCGACAAGAAGCAGGCAAAACTATGCCTGCTAAGGGGTTAATTTTAAAAAAAGTTGAGTACTAATTGATAATTGTTTGACTAAATTTATTTTAATGTATTAAACTAAACTGAAAGGAGAGAGATGGTATGAAAAAGTTTAAATTAATAACCACTTGTGCTTCGTTAATTTTAATGCTTGCTTTGGTTGTATTTGGCGTTTATGCTGCTGGGCAAGCTATTAGTTTTTCAGTTAATGGCACAATTAATTATACCGTTTCAGATGTTTATTTAAAAGTTGCTAGCGGTAAATGGAATGATTCTTGGACAGATTTACCTGCTGAAAGTACAACATACTATTATTCTAAACCAGAAAACGGACAAAACAATATTTTAGGTATACCAAAAGACTTAGGTGGTGCAAACTTTGCAGATGCTGACGCTGACGGCGGTAAGGTTAACAAAATATCTTATTATGTTTATATAGAAAGTTTACAAGGACAACCAATTTATTTACGTTTAAAACTAAACTGGGTTGGCAACTCAAAATATAATGCTAATGATTTAACCGCAGATGGGGCGGTAAGCATTTCTGCTATTGATAAAAAAACTAACTCTCAAAATGTTGCTTTTAGGTCAGATTTGTCAAGTAGTAATCCATCGGAAGGAAATGGCGTAAGAACTGATAATATTGTAAATGATACTGGTAGTTTTGAAATTATGGCAAAATCTACAAGATTATATGTAATTACATTAACAATGAGTGACGACGCTATGATATACAAATCAGAAGGTAAGTTAACAATTGATGTAGGAGCAGGTTTAACTTCTGACGAGGTTAATAGTTCATTTGGGAATTAAAAATGATAAATAAAGAAAATTATACTTTAATTACAGGAAGCACCGGCGGTCTTGGCGGTGCTTTTTGCAAAGAATGTTTGAAAGATGGTCAAAATATAATAATTTCAGGGACAAATCAAACAAAATTAGATAATTTAAAACAAAGTTTAAAAAATGTATATCCAAATTTAAAAATTCTAGCCAAAGAGTGTAATCTTGCATTGCAAGAAAGTAGGAATACATTAATTGATTTTATTAAAGATAACAATATAAATATAAACTGTTTAATAAACAATGCTGGGTATATAAGCGAAGGTAGTTTTTTAAACTATAGCGAAAATGATATTATTAATACAATAAGAGTTAATTGTGAAGGAACAATAAACTTAACCCAAAAAATAATTTCAATAAGAGATAAAGAGCAACCATTAAACATAATAACAGTTTCTAGTCTTGCAGCAAATTATCCAATGCCATATATGGCAATTTATGCCGCATCTAAAGCCTTTTTAAAAAGTTTTTTTACGGCAATTGCATATGAATTGAAAGATGAAAATATTTTTATTACTAATGTTTATCCTTCAGGAATTCCAACAACAAATGCTATGCAAGAAGCAATAAGGGCACAAGGTTTTAATGGCAAAATAACTATGGCAACTCCTGAATTTATTGCAAAAGGTGCTTTAAAAGCATCAAAAAAACATAAAAAAGAATATATTCCAAAATTTATCAACAGATTTATTAGAAATATCAGCCGACCTTTATCAGATATTCAACTTTCTAAAACTGTTGGTAGAATGTGGAAAAAATCTCAGAAAAAACGTAATATTAAATAGAATAATTTATTGTCATCACATTTTAATGTATAGTTGCAAGCATAAATCACGAACTTCATTTATAATGTAAATTCAGTAAAAATGCAAAATTCAACAAGTAGAAATAAAATATTTAATTTTGATTAATAAAAATATAAGTTGTTATCAATTTAAATATTGTAAAATACCAAGAAGTATACTATAGCATACTTCTTTTTTATAGTCCTCTTTTAATAGTAAGGCTTCCTCATTAGGATTGGACAAATAGCCACATTCAACCAACACACTAGGTGCCTTTATTGCATTTAACATATAATAATCTCCAACTTTTGTTTCTTGTCTTGCTTTTTCTAAATATTTAATAAAATACTTTTGAATGTTATCCGCAAGGGTTTTACTTGGTTCATCGTCTTTGCCGTAAAAAACTTGCGCCCCATGTGATGTGGCATTGTAGCTATTCATATGGATAGATACAACAAAATCAGCATTGGAATTTTCAATTATTTCTCGTCTTTTTTTCATGTCGTCTTTCTTTTTATTTTTTGCAATTGGACTATATAATCCGCCATCAGTAGCCCTTGTCATAACTACATTAAAACCAAAATCTTGTAAATATTCACGAAGGCAATTAGCATAACTTAAATTTAAAACAGCCTCACTTATTCCGCTTGTTTTACCAACACTACCACCATCAATTCCACCATGTCCAGCATCAACAACTACGGTATATTTTGTTTTAGGGCTATTACTTGCAATTACTTTAGGTAAAAAAAATCCAACTCCAATAATTATTAAAAACAAAACACTAAATAAAATCCATTTACCTTTAATTAATAAAATATTTATCTTTTTTAAGTTTTTCATAAAATATTTATATTTGTGTGTTTATTGTTTTATGAAATATTAATAGCAAATTAAAACTATTAATTCATTTTGGGACAATAGTTCACAATTAACCCCAAAAAATTAACTTGTTTAAATTTTTTATTGTATAAACTTATGTTAAATTATTTACTATCAACAAAAAATATAAAAGATATTTCATAATTAATTTTCATTGCAGGTGAGTAAAGTATAAAATAGTTAATAATACTATATGGAAGTAATAAGTAATTATAAAAATTATAAAGTGATTTAGTTAAAATATAAAAAGGCAAAATTGTAAATCATTTTGCCTTATTTTTAACACTATTAAATTTTTTTGAACTTTTATATTATATTTTTATAAAATTGTCTTTTTCAATAAAATTTTAAACATAAAAAAACTGTGTGGGCATAATTGAACTAAACAAATCTTTTACGCCTAATGCTCAAGGTACTCCACCAAAGTTTCCTTATGGCACATAAATTCTAATTTTAATGTTGCTACCGTCAGGTCCTCACATGGTTCAAAAAGACTTTATTGCATAAGACCTTGATTTCAACATACTTTAAGTAAAATTCGTAAAAGCAGCTTAGCCCGCATATGCCATACTTAGCCCCGCGTATAGTAGATTTCGGGCAACAAGGAACTACTAACTCCCCGCCTAAACACAGCAAAAGTATTATATGATATAAAAAAATTTTTTGCAAGAGAAATTTTAATAAACATGTTTATAAAGGGAATTTATAATTTTTTTATTAGTAATATTAAAATTTTATAATTTTCAAGTCATTGCAAATATTGTGTTTAAAAAAGCATTTATCTTCAAGTTAAATAAAAAATTCGTGCACCAAAATACATTGTTTTATGAATGTAAAGTGATATTGAATTATAAACACGAAAAATTAAACAATCTTAATATTTAAAGATTTAAAAATTTTTAATCATAAAAAACACAAAAATAATTAAAAAACACGATTAAATTTTATTTGTTATAAATTTAATCGTGTTTTTAATATAAATTATTAATCTAATATGGCTTTAATACGTCTAACGCCAGATGAAGAGGATTCTTCTTTAATGATTTTAAAATGGTGAAGCTCTTTTGTATTTTTTGCGTGTGGACCGCAACAAATTTCTTTTGATATAGTCCCAATTGTGTAAACAGTTACTTTATCGCCATAACGATCATCAAATACACCTAAAGCACCACTTGCATGTGCTTGTGCAGGAGTTAATTCTTCAACAGTTACGGGAATCTCTGCTTTGATCGCATCATTAACAAAATTTTCAACTTGTTTCAATTCTTCTTCTGTTAATTTATGATCGCAGTTAAAGTCAAAACGTAAACGTTCTGGTGTAATGTTAGACCCTTTTTGGCGTATATCACTGCTAACATATTTTTGCAAACCTGCTTGCATTAGGTGAGTAGCCGTATGAAGGCGAGCAGTTTCAACGCTAGCATCACTTAAACCGCCCTTAAATTTTTGATCGCTTCCTTGTTTAGATTTTGCTTGATGTTCTGCAAATAATTGTTTAAAGTTAGATGTATCTACTTCTATTCCACGTTCTTTAGCAATTTCTTCAGTCATTTCAATAGGGAAACCATAAGTTTCATACAAATTAAATGCTGCTTTGCCTGTAATTTTGCGTTCAACAATTGCATTTGGGTCAGTTTTTCTTAAAAATTCTTGTTTTCTATCGAATCCATTAATTATTTTATCAAATTCTTTTAAACCATTTTCAAGAGTTTTATTAAATTTGTTTTTTTCTTCTTTAAATACATTTTTAACAACATTTTCATTCTTTTTAACTTCTGGATAATAGTTTTTAAATTGTTCAACAATTATATCAATAATACCATCTTCAAATTCAGAAGCAGTGTTTATGTTAAGACTTTTTGCAAAACGAATAACACGTCTAATAAGTCTTCTTAAAATATAGCCTTGGTCTGTGTTAGAAGGTTTAATTCCTGCATCATCACTTGCTATCATAACAATTGCACGCATATGATCAGCAATAACTCTCATTGCTTTTTTGTTTTCTGCATATTGTTTATTGCTTAATTTCTCAATTTCTTTTATTAATGGTTGCCATATTTCTGTCAGGTAATTATCGTCTAATCCGTCTAAAACTGCAGTTGTACGTTCAACGCCCATACCTGTATCCACATTTTTTTGTGATAGGGGAACAAATTCTCCATTTTCTTGATGATTGAATTGCATAAATACATTGTTCCAAATTTCCATCCAACGCTTATCACTTGGATCAAATACCTTAGGTGCGGGAGTTTTATTATCTATCCAGTAAAACATTTCTGTATCACTTCCGCAAGGACCAAATTGTTCCATACTTGGCCACCAGTTGTCTTCTGCAGGTAAAAAGGCAATTCTATCACGTGAAACACCTTGTGCTTCCCATAATGAAGCACTTTCTTCATCTGCAGGAACATATTCATTGCCAGCAAAAACGGTAAATGCTAAACGATTTGTGTCTAATTTTAAAACTTTTGTTAAAAATTCATAACTCCAAGCAATTGCTTCTTTTTTAAAATAATCACCCAAACTCCAATTGCCAAGCATTTCAAAAAATGTATGATGATAATTATCGCCAACTTCATCTAAGTCTGTTAATCTAAAACATTTTTGAAAATCACATAGTCTTGTTCCAAGAGGATGTTTTGCACCTAGCAAATATGGAACAAGTGGTTGCATACCAGCAGTATTGAATAAACAAGTTGGATCGTTTTCTGGAACAACGCTTGCACTTGGAATTTGTTTGTGTCCTTTGCTAACAAAAAAATTTATATATAAATCTTTAATATTTTCTCTCATAAAATTCTCCGTAAAATCAAGCAATTATATCACCATTATTATGTTAATTGCAAGTGAAATTGTTTATTGCTAGTATCAACATTTCAGAAAAAAATATATAACTTTTTATTTAGTTAAAATTTTATAATTAAGATTAAGATAAAAATTGATAAAACTTGTTTTGTTTGACTTTATTTTAAATGCTTTGTAAAATAACAATATGGAAGAAAAAGAAGTTTTATTTGTTGTTCTTTTGTATAAGAACGAAAATTTTATGGTAAGAGCACCATACGATTTAGATATATTAGGTAAAAAAATGTGGCAATGGGTAGCAATGGCTGGTGAAGGCTACGATATAAAAACCACCCCTTGCACAAAAGATAGCGATGTTTTAAGTTTAGTAAAACCTTATCTTAAAAACCATAAATATGTTATAGTGGTATATAGCGATATGCCACTTATTACAAAGTCAAATATTAATGAAATTTTAGACTATTTCAAATATCATAATTTAAATGTGTTAAAATTAAAACGAGGATTTGTATTTGATGCAGAATATTTAAAAACGTGTGATAATGTAATGGCAACGGAAAACAAACTTTTTGACGGCGAAGAATTTGATTCAGTTGATGGGTTTGAAAAATTATATGAAGTAACTTCAAAACTTCAAAAAATGATTATTAATTATCATTTAAAAAACGGAGTGCAAATTATAGATAAAAACACAACCTACATTGATGCCGATGTGGTTATAGAAAAAGGCTGTGTAATTTATCCAAATAATAATATAAAAGGTAATTCGTATTTAGCAGAAAATGTTATTTTAGAACCTAACAATACAATAAAAGATAGTATAATCTCAAAAAATGTAATTTTAAGGAATTCATATATATCAAATAGTAGAATAAGTGAAAATATAATTGTTGGGCCATTTGAGGCGGTAATAGATAAAAATGTGTAAAAAGAAGGTTAATATGAAATTAATTGTTGGGCTCGGAAATATAGATAGAAAATATGATAAAACATACCATAATGTAGGATTTAGGGCTATTGACAAATTTGCAGATAAAATAGATGCTCATTTTACAAAATCAATGTGTGATGCGGTTTTGGCTGAAAGTTTTTATAATGGTGAAAAACTTTTATTAATAAAACCAACAACATATATGAATTTAAGCGGAATAGCGGTAAGAGAGTATTGTCAAAAATTTAAATTGTCAACAAAAGATGTTTTTGTTCTTGTCGATGATATAGATTTACCACTTGGTAAAATCCGATTTAGAGAAAATGGAAGCGGTGGCACTCATAATGGATTAAAAAGCATTGTAAATGAAACCGATGAAAACTTTAATAGAATAAAAATAGGTGTTGGCAGAGATGAAAAGTTTGCAGATTTGGCAGATTTTGTATTAAGTAAAATTCCAGCAGATAAGTTAGAAATTATTGATGAAGAAATAGAACAAGCCTGCAATTTGCTTTTAGAAAAATTAAATAATAAAAGGGCATAATTTGGAAATATTAGATAAAACACTTTCAAACATAAATATTTTAAAAAAAATGAGTGAGACGGCAAAAACCGAACTCACTTTTTGCGTTATAGGAGCATTTGTAGGAGAGAAGATTTTAAGCATTTATTCTATGTCAAAATCTAATAAAATAATTTTTGTGGCTAAAGATCAAATAGAATTTTTAGAAGTAAAAAATGGGTTAGATAGTTTAAATGTTAAATATAGCAATATTATAACAGATTTAAAAGCGCCTACTTTTTCTATTATTTCAGATGATGAATGGCAAATTGAAGTTTGTCAAAGTTTGTATGATTTTTGTTATGGCAATTCAAATATATCATTAATAAATTCTGAAACTTTATTATATAAATTCCATCAAAAATTAAATAAAAATAATTATTTAAAATTAAAAAATAATCAAAAAATAAATATGCAAGAATTAATAAATAAATTAATTTCAAATGGTTATAAAAGATGTCAAACAATTGAAAAATATGGGGATTTTTCAGTAAAAGGCGATATTTTAGATATATTTTTAAATAATTATTCTAATCCAATAAGGATTGATTTTTTTGATGAAGAAATAGAAAATATTTTTTTATTTGATATCAATGAAATGAAAAAATTAAATTCTATAGAAGAAATAAATATTTTTCCTAATAAATTAAATTATTTTTCCGATGACCAGTCGAAATTAATGATTGAAAAATTAAAAACTGCAGTATTAAATTCTAATTTGACTGGTGATGAATTAATTAAGGTTCATACACTTGTAAACCAAATTAATAACGAAATAAGCGATGGTATCGTTTCTAACGATATTAATTTTATTTTGCCATTTGCTGAGCAAGAGTATAACTTATTCGATATATGTGAAAATGCAAAAATTATATTAAGTGAGCCTAAAAAACTTTTTGATGATTTGAAAGATGAATATAAAAGTGTTTCTGCAAGCATTTACGATTATGTTCAAAGTGGAGAGTTATTAACGGAGCATTTAAATTTTTATTTTGAACCTGAATTATTAAAAAGTATTAAACCTTGCATTGTTTTTTCTAATAGTACGCAAAGTATTATAAATGCAGATGTAACTGATTACATGCGAACTATTGGTACAAGGAATTATATTTTTGACTATAAATCTTTGCTAAATGACTTATTTATTTATGAACGTTCTAACTATAAAATTATTATGTTTGCGGGAAGCGAACAATCAAAACAATCTTTGGGAGAGTTTTTAACTAAAAATAATATTTTTTATAGTGATGAGTTAAAATTTGGGAATAGTAAATTTCAAGTAGTTTTAACAAAAGAATATTTCCCTAAATCTTGCAGTTTTTTAGATTCTGGAATAATTATAATTGGAACTGATGATTTAATAAAAAAGACGGCTACACAAGTTAAAAACATTACAAGCAATTCTAACACAAAAAAACGAAACGCGTTTTATTTGCCAAAAGTTGGAGAGTATGTTGTTCATAATACCCACGGAATTGGTAAATGTGTTGCATTAACAAAAATGAATTTAAATGGCACAGAAAAGGACTATTTTGTTATTGAATATGCTGGTGGAGATAAATTATATTTACCTAGTGAACAAGCCGATTTAATCTCTGCATATATGGGTGGCGATGCTGAACCAAAGCTACACAAAATTGGTGGCGAGCAATTTGCAAAAATTAAGCAAAAAGTAAAAGAAAGTGTAAGCAAACTTGCAATTGATCTTTTAGATATTTATGCTCAACGTGAAAAAAGTAAAGGTTTTATTTATTCTCCAGATGATTATTTATATAATGAATTTGAAAAAGCATTTC
>SAMEA104315436__coassemble_1735_pt1 | contig 11491 bp, 9 predicted proteins | sample SAMEA104315436__metabat2_low_PE_038 | metagenome-assembled genome bin SAMEA104315436 (sample SAMEA104315436) | gut metagenome | biome: Monkey gut; feature: monkey-associated habitat; material: faeces | place: China | collected 2013 | reverse complement strand
GTAGTAGTTGTTTTACCAGCGTCGATGTGAGCCATAATACCAACGTTACGGGTTAAGTGTAAATCGGCTGCCATTTTTTTCTCCTTTAATTTATTTTTTCAAGCAAGAAATTCTAACTTGATATTTAATTGTTTACAATGTTTTTGTATTTTTTACATAAAACAATATTATTTTTAATAATTTAATTTTACCATTTGTAATGAGCAAAAGCCTTATTTGCTTCAGCCATTCTATGCATTTCATCTCTTCTTTTTATAGATGAACCAGTATTGTTATAAGCATCCATAAGTTCACCTGCAAGTTTTTCGTCCATATTGCGTTCACCATTACGGTTTCTTGCAAAGTCTACTATCCAACGGATAGCAAGAGTTTGACGACGTTCTGGTCTAATTTCCATAGGAACTTGATAAGTAGCACCACCAACTCTACGGCCTTTAGTTTCAAGAACTGGTTTAACATTTTCTACTGCTTGATTGAAAACGTCTAAAGCGTTTGCACCAGTTTTGCTTTCGATGATATCAAAAGCGCTGTATACTAAAGATTGTGCTAAACTTTTTTTACCATCAAGCATAACTTGGTTAACAAATTTTGCAACTAGAACTGATTTATATTTTGGATCTGGTAAAACTTTACGTCCAAAATTACCTTTTCTTCTTGGCATTGTTGTATATCTCCTTTATAGATTTTTAAGAGCAAATCGACTGCCCTGTTTTTTCTTTTAGTTTTTCTTTTAATATAAAAGAATGTTTACCTTTTACTTTTTAGGTCTTTTAGCACCATATTTAGAACGTGATTGGTTACGTTTTGCAACACCTGCAGTATCTAATGAACCACGTACAATATGATATCTAACACCTGGCAAGTCTTTTACTCTTCCGCCACGTACTAAAACAACGCTATGCTCTTGCAAGTTGTGTCCAATACCTGGAATGTAGCAAGTACCTTCAGTTCCATTTGAAAGTTTAACTCTGGCAACTTTTCTTAATGCTGAGTTAGGTTTTTTAGGTGTAGTTGTTTTAACGTTTAAGCAAACGCCACGTTTTTGTGGACATTCTTCAAGAAGAGGCGATTTACTTTTTTTGTCAAAAGATTTACGACCTTTGTTAACCAACTGATTAATTGTAGGCATTTATTTTCTCCTTTTAACTAGATTTTTTAGAAAGTGTTTAATTCAACCCTAAAAAACAAACTTTCTTATCTTTTGCTCTTTCTATTAAGTGACACACCTTTTCGCCTCAATTTAGGCAAACGTTTCGCCTTGGCGAAAGTTACATACATTAAAATTTCTCTTATGCTTTCCTAGAGTGCAAAACAAATTAATTTATTTTATTATTTACAAACAAAAATTACCAGTTCCAATTTGTAAACATTAATATATACAAGTATATATTATCGTCACGTGTTCGAGTGTGTTGTTATGCAAGCATTAACCCACCCTTTCTCGTTACTTAATACAAAATAAAATAAGTTTTAACATAAAAATATTAATGTCTTATTCGGTGGCTATGGTTGTTCCACCTGTGCCAGTTAATTTATTGAATTTTAGCCAGCAAACTCTAAAATTCTTTTTATGCAAATGCTCCCTTGTTTTTGGTTTTACAAAACACAAATTTATAAATTAAAAATGCATTTTGCCACAAAAAAAACAATAAGCCCATAAGCATACAAATAGTATTATATCAATACCCACCCCAAAAGTCAAGAATATTTTAAAGCATAACAATAAACCATTAAATTAAAAACCGTCTTTGCTGAGCATTCCTGTCTAAGCAAAGACGATTAGTATTTTTTAAGATATTATTCCACACTTGTCCATTATTAGAAACATATCTTGATTTTAAATAAGTTACTATAATTGATGTGCTTAATAGTTCAGTTGAATATATTGTTATATTTTTACAACCAAAACATTTACGAATTTTTGCTCCAAGAATAATAACTATATGTAATTTTTAAATTTGTTGCATTGGTTGCTGGTGTAGAAACATCTACACTCGAATTTTTTACTGTTGAACCACTTTTTACGGTCCAAGTGCTTGTTGTTGTTTCAAATGTAACTGAGGTTAATTTTGAACAATAACTAAAGGCACTTTTCCCTATGCTGTTTACACTACTTGGGATTGTGATGCTGGTTAAACTGCGGCAATCAGAGAAAGCAGAATCTCCTATGCTGGTTACACCTTCTGGAATGGCGATGCTGGTTAAACTGATACAACAAGAGAAAACATCGTTTCCTATGCTGGTTACACCCTCTGGGATTGTTACACCGGTTAAACTGCGGCAACCAGAGAAAGCTCTGTTTCCTATGCTGGTTACACTGCTTGGGATTGTGATGCTGGTTAAATTATTGCAATAATAGAAAGCAGAATCTCCTATGCTGGTTACATTGTTTGGAATTACTGTGTTTTTGCAACCTGCAATTAAAGTATTTGATGATATCTCTATTATTGCATTGCAATTATCTCTGCTATCATAAACTGTATTCTCTGAATCTACTGTTATGCTACTTAGTCCACTGCAAGCAGAGAAAGCTCTGTTTCCTATGCTGGTTACGCGGCTTGGGATTGTGATGCTGGTTAAACTGTAGCAATCAGAGAAAGCAGAATCTCCTATGCTGGTTACACTGTTTGGGATTGTGATGCTGGTTAAATTATCGCAATAATAGAAAGCAGAATCTCCTATGCTGGTTACATTGTTTGGAATTGTGATGCTGGTTATACTGTGGCAATTAGAGAAAGCGTATTTACCTATGCTGGTTACACTGCTTGGGATTGTGATGCTGGTTAAATTATTGCAATCAGAGAAAGCAGAATCTCCTATGCTGGTTACTGTGCTTGGGATTACTGTGTTTTTGCAACCTGTAATTAATTTATTTGTTGATGTTTCTATTATTGCATTACAGTTATCTCTGCTATCATATGTTACATTATCTGCAGCTATTGTTATGCTGGTTAAACTATCGCAACTTCCGAAACCATAATCTCCTATGCTGGTTACGCTGCTTGGGATTGTGATATCGGTTAAACTATAGCAACTTCCGAAAGCATAATCTCCTATGCTGGTTACACCCTCTGGGATTGTTACACTGGTTAAACTGCCGCAATCAGAGAAAGCTCTGTTTCCTATGCTGGTTACACTGTTTGGGATTGTTACACTGGTTAAACTGCTGCATTCAGAGAAAGCATAATTTCCTATACTGGTTATATCTTTTGTAATGACTACTTTTTTATATTCAATAATATTCTCAGGTATATCATCGTTCCCTATCTGAGTAATTGCTGTTCCATCAACCATTGCAGGAATAATTAATGTATCTGAGCCATAATTTTCAATAGTAGGAACAGCAGTTAAAACACCACTTGAATCTACTGTCCACCCGTCAGCTGTGTTTCCAACAATGTCGGTGTCTATTTTAGAAAAGTTCATTCCAAGTGTTACAGACACTGGTGTTGATATATTTACATAGTTTCCATTAGAGTCTTTTGCTGGACGCAAAACATATTGCAGTGTGGTTGTTTTTTCCTCGTCTGAGTCTATGTATAAAACGTGAAGTGGATTACTGCACACTGCTGTGTAGCCTGCATCTTCTGCAACCGTTGTGTTGTCATCTAGCAGTACGGCAAATTTAGACTTGTTGGTTATGGTTAGTTCAATTGTAATTGGCTCAACTTCGCCTGAGTCTCCCATATCACTAAAGAACACATCTCCAAACTTTAACTCTCCTGCTGTGCCAGATATTGCAAGTGGAGCAGTTTCGGTTGCCTTTGTGTTTGATGCACCATAAGTTAAATACTTCTTTTCTGAGTCATTTGCTGGCTCTGCAATTGGCTCACCGTCTACAGTTGTAGAATGCCCATATATGTATCCACTAATGTCCACATCGCAGTTGTGGGCAGTAAAGCCAACCGTGCCAGACACATTAAGGCTTGCGGTTTTTGCCGAGTACACACCAATTGCAATGGCACATACGCATAGGGCTAGCACTGCCACATTTAAAAATATGCTAAATTTCCTTTTCATAATTTTTCTCCTAATTTATTTTTTACGAGATACTCATAATATATTCTTATGTTATACGATATTTACGAAATTTGTCAAATATTTTTACGAGCATTTTGAAGTTTGGAAACTATCCGATGAAAAATTGGCAAACTTCTTAATTATTCAACAACTAGACACTGCAAACAATTTAGAACCAAAAGGTTATCTTACAAGGCTGCTGCATGAGCAAATAAACCATCAAAATGTTTCAAACTATAGTGCATTGGCAAAAAATGCTTTTAAGAACAAGCAACTTTGTTTTAAGGGGCATTTTTTATTATTTAAAAAATAGACAATTAAATTGTTTCAATCTGGTTTTTTTTGCTTGCCTATTTTGCACGTTGCTGATAAAATAATAATTAATTAAACATAATAAATAAAACTCTTAAATGTGGGGGGAACAAAATGGGATACTATGTAAAAATTAACAACGAAACCACCAAGAAATATGAAGCAGTTGACAAACAAGCTTTTAAAAACTTTTTAAGTTTTGCGCGTGGCTTAAAATATCAAAAACTAAACTACATTGATGTGGACAGTTGCAAGGAAACATACTTTGACACTCCAGCACATCTGCTAACTCGTTCGGGAATAATTTTGTCTCGTTTTGAGGAAGGAAACAATGTATTTTTTAAAGTAGAAACCGCATCTGGTCTTTCAAAAATTTTAAATAAGTTAGACAAAGAGGTTTTTGTTCACAAAGTTGGCAGAACCGACAAATTATCTGACCACGCATTTTACATTAAAGATGGCATAACCTCGCTTTACTCTACCCCATTTTCAATTGACCTTGAAAACATTATTAATAGTTCTATTCCATATATGGAAGTAAACATAAATGCACAAGTTTATGAACTTATTAGTGGCACCGGAATGCGTGCAAAAATTGCCTTAGAAAACAAAAGTGCTAAAAATTTTGAAACAAAACGCCATTATGGCGTTCAAAGTTTAACCATAAAATTAGATGGAAATGCCGAACTTTATGGCAACGATTTTGCCGATTTTAATGCATTACTTCAAAAAAACTGCAAAGATTTATTGCCAATTGACGAAAGTCAATATGATTGGGCAGTTAAAGTAACAAAGCCAATTGTTATAGAAAAGAAACCTAAAGAGAAGAAAAAAGATGTTAAGTTTTAATACAAAAAGGCAGAAGCATATCGTGCTTCTGCCTTTAAATTGCGTCTCTTTTTGTTAATAAATAATTATAAAAAATTTTTGTAATAGAATGCTCTGTTTTTAGTAGTATTTTGTTGCACAGCCCCAAGCGTTCGCTTTGCCATTTTTATGGCAAAGCGGGCTTGCCCAAACAGGGCAAGCCCAAAAAATTTTATGGAATAAAATTTTTTAACGCTTGGGGAGCATTACCACCAAAGTTTAACTCATTTCTTTTATTAATTTTACAAATCACCATTGACATTTTAATTTTACAAATATATAATAAAACCAAAAAAATGAGAAAAAATATCATTTAATTTTGAAAATTGGAGAATAAAAAATGGAAAAGTCAAACAAACAAGCAAAGGACATAATATATCCCGAAAGAATGGAACTATGGTCAAAAATTGCAAAATCAAGTGAAGAAGATATTTATGGCGGTTCAGATGCTAGTTTTACACTTAAAACAGTTGATATGTTGCAACAAGGCAAATCTTTTGATGAAGTATATAATATGATGTGTGGACTTTCGGTTTTTGCCTTTGGATTGGTTTTGTGCAGAATTGCAGTATTAACCGAGCGTGGCGCAGAATTTTTCAGATACACATATAAAAGAGATGGACAAGAAATAACAGAAGACACTGAAAAGCAGTTAAAAGAATTTGAAAAAGAAAATGCAAAATATGCAAAGGCTCAAAGAAAAAGAACTGCCGTATTAGAAAAATAATCTTTCGCATTATACTTTACGTGCCCAAAGAAATCACACGCCTTGCTCCCGTTATTCTTGCAAGGCAAAAAACTGTAAAGAGGTGAACTAGTTCTTTACAGTTTTTATTTTGCAAAATATTCTTTAAGCCCTTACATTAACTTGCTTCCGTCTGTTGTTTCAATAACGCGCAAGATATTTTCTGTTATTCCGTTTGTTGCATTTATATAAATATAATAAGTAACATCATCTTTTAAACACTTATATTCATAACACAATTTTTCTGTACCGTAATCAATAGGTGCAAGGCAAAGTCGTGACATTTCTATTGTATAACCACTTGGAACTTTTTCATCTGCCAGCCCTTTTTCATAAGACGCTGTTGCTATTGTACGAGTTGTATGATTAGTATAAAAACTTGTTGCTGAATAACCTATTAATTCTCCGCTACTTAAATCTATTTTCAACTTTATTAAATCAGGATATAAAATTATTTTATTTTCAACTGGAGCCAAATTTATATATGCATCATTTGATACTATATCGCTCCAAACGCAATCAAAAGAAACACCTGTTTGTTCTTTTGCAATCTGTTTTGCTTTTGATATTGCATCTATTAATGATATTGTTCTATTATTTTTGTCACCATATCCACTTATAGTTAAAAGTTTTCCTGCAGTTTTTGTTACTTGTATATAAAGAGTTGTAGATTCATCATTAAGTTTTACTTCAAAGTCAAAAGTGCTAAATTTACCATTTGTTTCTGTTTTATAGGTTATTTTACTATCATCTATTGTTTGATATTGTTTTTTAATGACTTGTTTCGCCATATCAACCGATATTAAATTCCCAGCCAAACCTTTTGGCTCTTTGTTGTATTGACCATCGGCAAATGGTCCATCATATATCATTGTTGGATACTCAACATCGCTACTTTTTATACCTTGTATTTTTAACGTAAAATTATTATAATCGCCTTCTAATAAATTGCCATTAACAAAAATGTTAAAGCCTTGCGAAATATATTTATCGTTGAACTCTCCTAAACTATTTTTTAATATAACAATACTTTCATAAATATTTTCTAAAGTATCCATTTCTGCAGATGTTAATGTATAGCCTTTATCTAATTTATCGCAAAGAGTGCTTGTATAACCACTAACTTGATTTATAAATTTTTTAGTCTCATCAATGCCATTTAACGATATAGGTAAATTGCTTAAATTATAACTTGCGCTATTAGCATTTTTACTTATTTCACCCAATAATTTACGAGAATAACTATCATAACTTGATGCCAAAACCTTTGATAGTTTTACTTCAGTATTATTAACATTATCTACAAGGTCATAAAAATTCCTTTCGTAAACGCTTTCAATTGTTAATCCCATATTGTTCATTTTTGACAAATTAGTCAACCATAGGATTGAAGTAACTATTAAGCAAGCACTTACTATACATAATGCTATAACTAATCCGACATTTGCTCTATTTCTTGATTTTACTTTCGCATTTGCCATAAAAAACTCCTTTTTGTGTTACCTTTAATTATTTTAATACATTAATTAATTTACAATAAATTAACTTTTTAATTTTTTCATAAGCTGACTCTATTTGGGGGTTCTAGCCATACCAATTTTTTGATATTTATAACAAAATTAAATTGCAAATACGTGTTTACCAATTGTTATAACTGTTTGTCTAGAAAATATCCATTGGCTTGTTGCGGTGGTTGGATTGTAATAGTAAATACAGCCATAAGTTGGATCCCAACCATTCATTGCATCGGTAGCAGCATTATAAGCACTTTGGTTAGGCTCTAAATTAATTTGACCATCATTAACAGCAGTAAAAGCCCATGGTTGATATATTACTCCAGAAATTGTATTAGGGAAATTTGGATCCTTAACCCTATTTAAAATAACTGCTGCAACAGCAACTTGTCCAACATAAGGCTCACCTCTTGCCTCTGCGTGAACGCATTTTGCCAAAAGATAGATGTCACTAGAAGAATACTTTCCGTTACCTGTTGATAGTCCTAATTTTGCAAGTGTATTTTTACCTACAACGCCATCTACTGTTAAGCCATAATCTCTTTGAAAATTTTTAACCGCTTGAATTGTTTTGCTTCCAAAAATTCCATCTATTGCCCCATTGTAATAACCCAATTCTTTTAACTTTTGTTGTACCTGTTTGTTTTGTGAAACTGTGGCAACAGCTGTTACTTGGTTAGAATAAGAATAATTTACAGCATATAAAGTACCGCTTAAAATAAATACAAATAATACCGCCAAACAAAGAATAAAAATCTTTTTAAATTTCCCAAATGATTTTTTTTGTGCTTTTGACTCCATAATTTTATTCCTTTTAATTTTTGTCAATGCTAGTGTGTGCAAGAAAAAATAATTAATACATATTTTTTTAGGAACAAAATTTATAAAAAATTAATTTCATTATTTGGCATACGTAATTAATGGTTTTAACATTAATAGTAAAAAATATAAATATTTATTGTTTTACGGTATATCAAAAAAATATTTTAAAATGTATAGTATAATATTTAAAATTTTGGGTAATAATTTTGACATCAAAAGGTGGCTATATGAAAAAATTGGGTATTATTTTAAGTTGTTTAATAATAGTTATAATTATTTTATTTGGAACAACATATAAACAAACAAACAAAGATTATTTAAGAATACATATTAGAGCAAATAGTAATGCAGAAGTTGACCAATTAGTAAAATATAAAATTAAAGATGCCGTTGTTCAAGCGTTAATTCCTGAAATAGCAAAATGTGAAAACTTTGATGATGTAAAAATAACGTTATCAAATAATTTAAGTCTTATTGACAACATTGCAAATAACATTTTATATCAAAATGGTTTTAACTATTCCGCAAAAAGTAAGTTGTGTGAAGAAGAATTTCCTACAAGAAATTACAATGGATTCACATTGGAAGCAGGTTTTTATGATGCAATAATTGTTGAACTTGGTAAAGCCGAGGGAGATAATTGGTGGTGTGTAGTATATCCACCGCTTTGCTTTACTAATGCAACAACTGGAAGCAATGTTGTATATAAATCGCGAATTGTAGACATGATTGAAAAATTTAAAAATAAATAAAAGTATATATCACAAATTGATATTATTAACCTTTTAAAACAATATAACTAAAAACTAATGAATTATAGTAATTTTATATTTTAAACTACGCCCACGAATTATTTTTAAAAATGTCAAAAAAATTGTTGACAAGCAACAATAATAATGCTAAAATCAATTCCGTTAACTTAAATGGGGGTGTAGCTCAGCTGGCTAGAGCGCCTGCCTTGCAAGCAGGAGGTCATCGGTTCGATTCCGTTCACCTCCACCATATAAGAAAAATTGTCGGGCTTTTGAGCTCGATTTTTTTTAACAAAAAATCTTTGCTTTTTGCCCGCAACTTTTCTATTTTACCCGCCAAACGAAATCTTCGCTCCGCTGGAAGATTTGCGGGTTCTTTTATTTTGTCTTTTTAATGCTTATAAAAACTTTACCTTTCTCGCTTGCATTACTTTTGTATCTATTTATTCTTTTTATTTGCCTTTTGAGATGTCGGGCTTTTGAGCTCGATTTTTTTAACAAAAAATCTTTGCTTTTTACCCGCAATTTTTCTATTTTACCCGCCAAACGAAATCTTCGCTCCGCTGGAAGATTTGCGGGTTCTTTTATTTTGTCTTTTTTTAAAATTACTTTATTTCTCTTTAGCATTTGCTTTTGTATAAATTGATACTTTAAACATTGGGCTTTGCGTATTTGCAATGAATATATTAAATAATGTTAGTTCTTAAAAAAACTTTGCAAATAAACTTTAACGCATCAAATATTTTATTGTAATTAAATACTTATTTTGTATTAATTTTTTTAAAAAAATAAATATAATGCTATTTATTAGCACTAAAATAGCAAAGTAATTGTTAAATAGTTGTTTTTGTCGCTGCAAAAATATTTATATTGTTGAAAAAATAAAATAAATCTTTTATAATTAATATTGAAAAACGTTAATTAATTTAAAAGGACTAAAGATGAAAAAAGGAATTTCTTTTTATTTTGGATATAATATCGAACCTGAAGAAAGGGCAAAATTGATTAAAAAATATGGTTTTGATACAGTCATTATTCATGCTGACAAAAAATATAACAAGCAAAATGGAACAATAAAAAAACAAATTAAAATATTTAAAAAATACGGACTTGAAGTATCAACTTTACATATGTCATACAACAATGAAGAATTGCACTACTTTTGGGAAGTTGGCAAAATGGGAAATAAATTAACTAAAAATCTTATTAGAGATGTAAAGTTAGCACATAAATATGGAATTAGTTGTGTTGTAGTGCATTTGTTTGGAACATATAGTCAAATAGGCGAACAAAGAATAAGAAAAGTACTTAATGTTTGTGAAAAATTAAATGTTCCACTTGCCATAGAAAATATTGATTGTCAATCAGTTTTTTTAGAAACATTTAAACACATTAGTCACCCTTATTTAAAATTTTGTTATGATAGTGGTCACAATAATGCTTTTGATAAAGATTATGACTACTTAGACAATTTTGGCGATAAGTTAATAGCATTACACTTGCACGACAATAATGGGCAAGACGACCAGCATACACTAGAAAAATATGGGAATATAGACTGGGAAAAGATAGCAAAAAAAATTGCCGATAAAAATCTGGTGCTAGATTATGAAATTGTTATGGCATATAGAGAAAATGAAACTGCCGAACAATGTTTAAAAGAAACAAAAGAAATGGCAGACCGCCTAGAAAAACTTATAGAAAAAGCCAGATTAGAAAACAATTAATATAATTTTTCTTATGAAAAAATAATTAGATAATTAAATGCAAAACTAAATTAACACAATATCTAACTTAACTAAAAAGGTTTCTATTATAAAAAAGCACCTTTTTTATTCTCTATTTAAAAAAATATTATATTTTTGCTATATATTTTCTTTTACCATTAAAAATAACTACACAATATTGTGTAGTTATTTTAAAAGGGAAAAAATATTTGTTACCATTGTTACTTTGTTGTGAAATATCCAGGAGCCGATGTACCGCCATCAATTCGAGCATAAGTTGCATCTATGTTATTTTCTCCATCGCAAGCAGTGCCAGCACCACCAACTAATTTAGAACATCCTCGGAACATTTCACTCGTGCTATCTGTTAGCCCTGCTGTTGACCACAAATTACTGACATATATTGTCGTTAAATACGAACTACCAAACATAGAAGACATATTATTAACCTTAGATGTATTAAATGAAGATAAATCTAGTATTTTTAAATTTTCACATCCAGCAAACATTGCAGTCATATCTAACACATTTGAAGTATTAAATCCACTTAAATCAATATTACTTAACCCCTCACAAGTAGTAAACATACAAGTCATGCTTGTTACGTTAGATGTGTTAAAACTTGAAACGTCTAAGTTTTGTAACTTTCTACAATAATTAAACATATTTGTCATATCTACAACTTTTGAAGTATTAAAGTTAGAAATATTTAATCGTTGTAAATTTAAACAT
>SAMEA104315436__coassemble_1693_pt1 | contig 11771 bp, 11 predicted proteins | sample SAMEA104315436__metabat2_low_PE_038 | metagenome-assembled genome bin SAMEA104315436 (sample SAMEA104315436) | gut metagenome | biome: Monkey gut; feature: monkey-associated habitat; material: faeces | place: China | collected 2013 | reverse complement strand
AATGCATAAATTTTATAAAAATATATTATTCCAAACGCTCCTATTAAAGGGTATAAATACTGAACAATTTTACCGAAGTTAAATAGACTTAAAACAATAATAAGCATAAGCATCGCAAATGTGTTGTTATATTTTTTATCACCTGTAAAATATTCTTTTAAAGATGTCAAACATGTTGCATGAGTTGTTATTATAGAGCCAAATATAATTAATGCAAAAACAATACTAAAAACAGGGTTAACGGCTATTGCAACTTCAGCAAAAGGCATTTGAGAATATGCAAGTTTTGGGTTAAACATAAAACATAAAATACCAAAAGTTATTAAAATACATAATAATAATGAAGTTAATAAGCTTACTAAATGTCTTTGCTTTTTATTTAAATCTTTCCCAAGTTTGATAATTATAAACGAACTAAAAAATGTATTTTGTGATGCATAAACAATAGTAAGAAATGGTAACGGCAATATGTTTGTTATGCCAAAATTAGTAGAAAATGTTCCAGAATTAAAAGAACATATAACATTTACAATTAAACATAAAATTATCAATGGAACAACAAGATTAGATAAAGTTTTAAAACTATTAAAAGATGTTTTTAAAAGAACTAGGGTGACTACTAAAGCAATTAAAAAATAAATTGCATAATGACCACTCGGCAGATAAGTTGCAAATAAAGCAATTAGCCCTGAAAACATTGCACTTGTGTGAATTAAAAACGTTAAGAATAAACCAACATCAAACGGATTAACTTTTATTTTGTTAAATAATTTAAAATCATGACACAAATATTTGTTACTTTGCTTTAAATTAAAATTTTCTTTATTTTCGCCAAATTTTAAGTAAGTGTAAAGAAAAAAATAGATGCAAAAAAATAAAGGAATTACAAATATCAAAGAACAAATTCCATATTTAGCAAAATACTCAAAAATTTCTTTTCCAGATGCAAAACCTGCACCTATAACCGCACCAATAATAACAAATGAAGTTTTAAAAATTTTCATAATATATTTTTATGAAACATATAAGCAAAAATATGATTTCATGATTATTTTATCTTTAAAATAAACTTTGCAACAAGATTTTGTAAACTCAATGAGTTAAAATTATTTATTAGTCATTAATTCTTTTTGAAAAAATAAGTTTTATTAAAAAATTTGTTTATACATTTTTTTATAATTGATATACTATAAGCATGGAATACAATCTTATTATTTGGTTACAATCTTTTTCGAATAATATTCTTGATGTATTTATGCAAGGTATATCTTATTTAGCAAGTTGGTTAGGAACAATTTGCGTTTTGCTTTGTATTATATTTTTTGTTAATAAAAAAATTGGCTTGTACTTTAGTCTTGGATTTTTAACTACAATTGGTATTAACTTTTGTATAAAAGAAATTGTTGCTAGACCAAGACCATATCAATCTAATCCAGAAATAATAAATAAACTAACTACAATTGGCAAAAGTTTCCCGAGTGGCCATAGTGTAAGTGTTATGTTTATGGTTCTGCTTATTTTGTTTATCTTGCATTATTTATATAAAATAAATAAGTTAAAAATATACAAAAAAGTTTGGTTTAGAATTATATGTTATTTTTTATGCACATTGTTTGTTGTGTTAACTGCAATATCTAGAATGTATCTAGGACAACATTATTTATCAGATATAATAACAGGCTTGCTGTTGGGTGCTTTAGGTTTTATTATCACATGGTTAGTAATTCATAAAAAACTTGTAAAAAATAAAATATAATGATATAATATTTTTCGAAAAAACATAAAAGAGAAAAAAATATGGAATTAAAATTTACATCAAAAAGCGAAGAATTAACAAAAGAAATAGCAAAAAAATATGCAATGAGCATAAAGTCACCTTGTGTAATTTCATTAGTAGGTGATTTAGGTGCAGGCAAAACAACTTTTGCAAAAGGGTTCGCACAAGGGCTTGGAATAACTGATACAATAACAAGCCCAACTTTTACAATAATGAATGAATATCAAGGAACTAAATTTCCTCTTTACCATTTTGATATGTATCGTCTTACATCAAAAGAAGAAGCAATTAATTGCGGTTTTGAAGATTATTTTGATTTAACTAAATTAAAGGGCATTGTTTTAGTAGAATGGGCTGAAAATGTTAATGGTTTGTTGCCAGCGTTGCATATAGAAATTAAATTTACAAAAGTTGATGATACTTCACGAGAAATTTCAGTAAGCGTAAAAGGTTGGGTTAAATAATGAATATTTTATGTATTAATACTGCTTTTGAACTAACATATATTTCGTTGAAGAATGAAGAGCACATTGTAACAAAAACCATGAATAGTTCATTAAAACAATCTGAAAATGTTTTAGTGGCAATTGATGATTGCTTAAATAATAATAACATTGAAATAAACGACTTAAATGTTATATCTTGTGTAATTGGTCCAGGCTCGTTTACTGGTATTAGAATTGGTGCAAGTCTATCTAAGGGATTTTGTATGGCTTGCCCAAATATAAAAAAAATTGAAATTAATTCTTTAGATTTAATTGCTTATAAATTTATAACAACTAACAATATAAAAGATGATTTTTATGTTGTTTTAAATGGGCTGAGTGGAAATATTTTTGCTTGTAAGTACAATAATAATGGTAAACAACTTATAAAACCATGCTTAATGTTCGGAGATGAAATTTCTAACCTACAAGGTGTTGTAGTTGGTTTAAAACAAGAAAATTTAGATATATGTAATAAGTTTGTAGAATTTGATTCCAAATCTTTATTAAATTTTACATTAAATAAAATGGCAGATAATGAATATTCTAATGATTTTACCCCATTATATTTAAGAAAGTCACAAGCAGAAGCGGAGTTAGATAAAAAGAATGAAAATTGTTAAATTAAACGTTAACTATTTAGACAATATTGTTGCTTTATTAAAAGAACAACTGGGGCAACAAGCATGGAATAAAGAGCAAGTTTTAAGTTCATTTAATTCGGGTTCTACTTTCTTTTATGGAATATTTGACGGCGATTTATTAATCTGTGTTGCTAGCATTTTAGTTACAATTGATGATATAAATTTATTAGATATTGCCACTAAGGAACAATATAAACGTAAAGGATTTGCAACTAAACTTTTAAACTACGTTATTTCGCTAAAAAAGCCAGAACAAACATTTTCGCTAGAAGTAAAATCAAAAAATATTCCCGCAATAAATTTATATAAAAGTGTCGGTTTTAAAACTTTAAACATACGCAAAAGATATTATAAAGATGGTGATGATGCGTTATGTATGTTTTTAGAAAAAATGTTGTCCTAACGAACTCATTTTGCCTGTGCTAAATTTCGTTTAATGGGCACATTTTTTCTTGTTTCGCACCAAACGCACTCACTTACGTTCGCGGTGCGAACTCTCATGCGAAGAAATGGCAACGGAGAATATAATACGAATTACAGGAGTTGTCCTAACGAACTCATTTTGCCTTATGGCGAAATTTCGCTTGATGGACACTTTTTTTGTTTCGCACAAACGGCTTACTCATTAAAACTTTTTTAACAAATTTAAATAAATTAAATTTAACACTGGATTATTTTTGCTAGTGTTTTTTAATTAACACTTGCAATAATTCTTAATGTTATATATAATTAAATATATGGAAAATGAGTATATTACGTTAATTCGCAATATGGACGCTAATGCATGTGCACTTTTAGGTGAGTTTAATTCTGAAAATAAGTACGACATAGCAGATAATTTAAAACAAGATTTAAAAAAAGCGAATAAACTTATAACTGAATATAAGCCAGATGCCGTTAATGCAACAGCATCAGTTGGTTCACATACATTTAATTTTATTGTCTATATACAATTAGGTGAGCAAAACAAAAAGCGTGCCACATTATTTTTAGTTGAAAAAGCAAAAATAATTTTAGAAGATAAAGAATTATTAACATTTATTTCATCGGTAATTATACAAGAAGGGCAAAACTTGTTGTCTGTTATAAAAAAAGAATTTAATTTATTTTTAATGGACGAGAGTGAAGGAATAGATATGTCAAATTCAAATTTGACATCATTAATTAACAAAAAAGACCAAGTAATAAAACGCTCCAAGTTTTTGCAAAAAGAATTAGTTACTTTAAACAAAGCATATGTTTTACGAATGCTTTCAATTATAAAAACGTCTGGTACTTTTGGCAATCAGTTTATTTTTCAATTTAAAAATTATGTGAAGTTACAGAACTTAGATAAAAGAGATGAAGCATATTGGAATAAACTAAAAAACATTTTGGACAAATTTGTAATAGAAAATGCAGAACTTTTTGATGCTAAAACTAAACAAAAAATGGAAGATTTACAAATTGGTTACCGTCATATGGTGCTAAACACTAAAGAACCTGTTATTACAAAACCAGAAAAGAAAAAATCTGGTGGCAAAGACGACAATAAAAGTAAAAGCAAAAGCAAAGGCGGTGGAAAAGACGGCAACAAAGGTAAAAGTGGTGGAGCAGCCAAAGCAAAAAGTAACGAAGCAACAACTGGGCAAGTTAATAATGATAGTGGCAATAGTAGCAATAAAAATGGTAAAAATGTAAACACAAATGCAACAACAAATAACACTAAAGGTGAACCATTGGTTGAAGCAGATAATGATCTTTTACTTATGAATAGAATTTTTGAAAGAGATGATCAAAAAAGAACATCAAAAGATAAATCAAAGTCAGATGATGGTAGAGTGCTATAAATTTAAACTCACACTTCAATTTTAGATTGAACTAAGTGTGGGTTTTTTAATGTGCTTGCAGGAATAATTGCAGAGTATCCATATTTATGGCGTATTTGATCAATGCTTGAATTTAAGTTATAACTTTTAATTTCATTAGAGAACATACAAAGTTGAGTTTTTTTTACGCTTGACAAATTATACGAGCAAATTCTAATAGCACGTACGGCTTCATTATATTTCCAAAAAGAGTCAAGCAATTTCATAATTTCAAAAGAAAAGTCATTGCTATAACAAGAGCAAAAAGGCAAGCGTGTTGCTTCGTGAAAGTATTTAAAATCAGCTGTTTTAATTGTAATGGATATATTGGAAGCATTAAAGCCTCCCATTCTTAACCTAGATGTTATTTCATCACATAAAGCAGTTACAACTGCTTTTATTTCTGTTCGCGTATAAACATCTTTTATTGTTGTTGTACCATTGCCAACACTTTTAGGAGTAACAAAGTCATCACTTTTTCTTACAATATCAAAGTCATTTCCCAATAATTTTTGTTTTAAATCTAAACCAATAATTCCAAATTTCTTTTTAAGTATAAAGTCCGGAATATTTACAATGTCACCAAGTCTTATAACCCCCATTTTGTTAAATTTAAGTGAGAGTCTTTTCCCAATACCAATGATTGAAGTAACTGAAAGAGGATAAATTATTTGTTTAAAATTTTCATAAGGAATAATTGTTACAGCATCTGGCTTTTTTAAGTCTGAACCTAGTTTTGCAAAAAGTTTACCAAAACTAACGCCAACAGATATTGTTATGCCTAATGTACTTTTAACTTCTTCTCTAATTTTATTGGCTAAAAATTCTTTAGAGCCAAAAAACTTTAAGGAATCAGTAACATCAAGCCAACATTCATCAATTCCAAAACTTTCAACTCTATCTGTATATTTTTCATATATTCTTCGGAGTTTTTGGGAATATTCTTGATAAAGTTTATAATGTGGACCAACACAAATTAAGTCAGGACACTTTAATTTTGCTTGCCAAATTGCTTCACCTGTTAATACTCCACATTTTTTAGCAATTTCATTTTTTGTAAGTATAATACCAGTTCTGGTTGCGGGATTACCAGATACAGCCACAGGCTTGTTTTGTAATTCACTGTTTTGTGCAATTTCAACTGATGCAAAAAAACTATTCGCATCACAATGAAATATAACTCGCTCTTTCATTTGCCAAACCTCCCTTTTTTGTAGTACAATTAAATAGTTTTAAGGTTATAAACACATTAAAACATTTGTTCTATTTGTTATTATAATTAACAAATATGACATATATGAGCAATTTTAATTTATTAGGAGAGAATTTTGATAACACTTTTTAAAAATGCAAAAATTTTAGATTTAGAAAATGAGCAAGGTTACTACAATGGCTGTGTTGTGGTAGAAGGTAATAAAATAAGTTATGTGGGTGCAACAATACCAAATGTTAAGGCAGATAAAGAAATTGACGTTTGTGGAAACGTGTTAATGCCAGGTTTTGTAAATGCACATGCACACACAGCAATGACAATTTTACGTGGTATAAAAGATGATGCATCGCTTCAAACATGGCTGTTTGACAATGTTATACCATGTGAAAATCAGTTGACAAATGACGATGTATATTGGGGGCAAATGTTAGGCATTGCAGAGTATGTCAGAAATGGCATAACGGCAATGGAAGAAAATTATTTTAACTTTGACGGAATGACAAAAGCCATAGCAAAAACAGGAATAAGAGCAAGAGTTAGCGTTGGTGCAAAAGTAAGCACTCCCAAAGGGTATAATTGTTATCAAGATTTAAAAAATCAATATGAGATTATAAAGAAAAACACAACAAGTGATTTGGTAAAAGTTTCATGTTTCGCACATGCAATATATTCAACAAGTGAAGAAAAATTTTTTGATATACTTCGATTTGCAAAAGAATATGATTTACCACTGGGTATACATTTGGCAGAGACCTTAAAAGAAGTTGGTGATTGTACTCAAGAACATAATGGTTTAACTCCAGCGGGATACTTAGAAAATTTAGGTTATTTAGATAGACCATGTCTTTGTGCACATTGTGTGCATATGGACAAAGACGATTTGCAAATTTTGGCAGACTATGGTGCCTCAGTTGCAACATGTCCGTCTTCTAATATAAAACTTGCTAGTGGAATTGCACCAATTTATGCGATGCAAAATAAAGGCATTAATATAGCTATAGGTACTGACGGTGTAGCATCTAATAATTCATTAGATATGTTTAAAGAGATGTTTTTAGTTGCAACTTTATCAAAGGTTAGTTTATATGATCCAACTGTTGTAACAGCAAAACAAGTTTTGCAAATGGCAACAATAAATGGTGCTAAAGCAATGGGCTTAAATTCTGGTGAAATTAAAGAAGGTAAAGATGCAGATATAATTTTAATAAAATTAACTGAACCACATATGCAACCATCTAACAATTTAATATCTAATCTTGTGTATAGTGCAAAGGGAAGTGACGTTTATTTTACAATGGTTGGCGGTAAAGTAATGTATGATAATGGCAACTATAATCTTGGAGAAGATATAAATACAATTTATAAAAAAGTAAACGAAATTAGAAATAGAATAATGATGTAAAAGGGAAATAAAATGGATATAGTAGATCAATTAAGTGCTGAATTTAAATTAAAAAAGGAGTATTCTCAAAATATTATAAATTTACTAGATGAAGGTTGCACAATACCTTTTATAGCACGTTATAGAAAAGAGATGCATGGCTCTTGTGATGACCAAGTTTTAAGAGAATTTGCTGATAGACTTACATACTTACGCAATCTTCAAAAAAGAAAAGAAGAAGTAGAAAATTCAATAAAAGAACAAGAAAAATGGACAGAAGAACTAGAAATTGCTCTAAAGAATGCAAAAACATTAACAGAAGTGGAAGATATATATCGTCCATATAAACCAAAACGAAAAACAAGAGCAAGCGTTGCTATTGCAAAAGGGTTAGAGCCTCTTGCCGACATTATTCAAGAACAACAAATAACATTCGAAGACCTAAACAAAAAGGCAGAAGAATTTATTAACGAAGAAAAAGAAGTAAAAACAATTGAAGAAGCAATTCAGGGGGCAAAAGATATTATTGCTGAACGCGTATCAGATAATGCTGAACTTAGAAAAACTTTACGTCAAACAATTAAAGATTTTGCTATGATAAAAACAACTCTTTTAGAAAAAGAAGGCAATGAAGTATACGATATGTATGCCGACCATTCTGAACCAGTAAAAAACATTCCTAGCCATAGAGTTTTAGCAATAAACAGAGGTGAAAAAGAAGATTGTTTAAAGGTTGAAATTGTTTTAGATGAGCAAGTTGCATTGCAAATAATTGAAAAAGAATATATTTCAGAAAATTCAAGTTTAAAAGAGTTAATGCAAGAAATAATTGCTGATAGTTATAAAAGATTGTTGTTCCCAAGTTTAGAGAATGAATGTAGAACAGATTTAACCGATGTGGCAAACGAACAAGCAATAAAAATGTTTGAAGTAAATTTAAAGCCATTACTTTTACAGTCTCCATTAAAAAATAATGTTATAATGGGTTTTGATCCAGGTTATAGAATGGGTTGTAAGGTTGCAGTAATTGATAAAAATGGCGAAGTATTAGACACAACAGTTGTTTATCCAACTCCACCATTTAATAAAACTGAAGAAGCATTAGAAAAATTAAAAGCATTAGTTGAAAAAGATAAAGTAGATATTGTTGCTGTGGGAAATGGAACCGCAAGTAAAGAATCTGAAATATTTATTTGTGAACTAATAAAACAAGTCAATAGACCATTAAATTACGCAATGGTAAACGAAGCAGGAGCATCTGTATATTCAGCAAGCAAATTAGGTGCTGAGGAATTTCCAGATTACGATGTAAATTTGCGTAGTGCTGTATCAATTGCAAGAAGATTAGCAGATCCAATGGCAGAACTAATAAAAATAGATGTAAAATCTATTGGTGTAGGACAATATCAACACGATATGCCTCAAAATCGTTTAACAGAAGTTTTAACAGGTGTTGTTGAAGATTGCGTTAATAGCGTTGGTGTAGATTTAAACTCTGCTAGTCCAAGTTTGCTTTCATATGTTTCTGGTTTAAATTCTTCAATAGCAAAAAATATTGTTGAATATAGAAAAGAAATAAACCACTTTAATTCTCGCGAGCAACTTTTAAAAGTTAAAAAACTTGGCCCTAAAGCATATGAGCAATGTGCTGGGTTCTTGCGTATAATTGATGGAAATAATGTTTTAGATAACACTGCTGTTCACCCAGAAAGTTATAGTAGTGCTGAAAAATTGTTAAAATTATTTAATTTAACTGATGAAGATGTTAAAAATAATAATTTGGAAACATTACCTAGTTTAGTAAAATTGAAAGGTGAAGAAAAAGTTGCTAATGAAATAGGTGTTGGTGTTCCAACATTAGTTGACATGGTTAAAGAACTTACAAAACCCGGTAGAGATATTCGTGAAGATATGCCAAAACCAGTGCTAAGAGCCGAACTCTTAAGTTTAGAAAACTTGAAAGAAGGTATGATAATAAAAGGTACTGTTCGTAATGTTATAGATTTTGGTGCATTTGTTGATATTGGTGTTCATCAAGATGGGCTTGTTCATATTTCTCAAATATCTAATAAATTTATAAAACACCCTTCAGATGTATTAACAGTTGGACAACAACTCAATGTTAAAGTTTTATCAGTAGACTTAAACAAAAAAAGAATACAATTGACAATAAAAGATTGCCCACAAGACTAAATAAAATGGTCGTGACATACAAAGTTTTGTCTTAGAAAGTATAAATAATCTAAAGTTGTTTTCATAACAATTTAATATAAAAGTATAAAGCCACTTGAATTAAGTGGTTTTATAAAAAATAATTCAAAAGGAATAGTAGTTATGCGTCTTGATAAATTTTTAGCAAATAACACATCTTTATCTCGAAAAGAGGTGTCAAAACAAATAAAACTTGGCAATGTTTCTATAGATGACAAAATTGCTAATTCAAATGAGCAAAAAATTGATGAAAACGTAAATAAAATATATTTATGTGGCAAATTAATTTTATATTCTAAATATATATACATAATGCTAAACAAGCCATTGGGAGTAGTCAGTGCTACAACCGATAAAAATCAAAAAACAGTTTTAGATTTGTTACCGACCGAGTATAAAAAATACAATCTTTTTCCATGTGGCAGATTAGACAAAGATACCTTGGGACTTGTTATTTTAACAAATAATGGGCAAGGGGCACATAAATTGCTTTCACCAAAAAATCATATTGAAAAAACTTATGAGTTTGAATGTGCAGAACCATTAACTGAAACATCAAAGCAAAAAATTGAGCATGGAATCGAGTTAAGAGATGGGTATTTAACCAAACCATGCAAAATTTTGTTAACTAATTCAACTAAAGGAAAAATAACTTTAACAGAAGGGAAATATCACGAAATTAAACGAATGCTAGGGGCGGTAGGAAATAAAATTACATTTCTAAAAAGAGTATCTTTTGGAAATATAGTTTTAGATAATAATTTAAATTCGGGTGAATATAGACTATTAACAAAACAAGAGCAGTTAATTTTTGAAGAAGATAAAAATTGTTAATATGAGGAGATAAAAGATATGAATAAATATTATTTTACATTAAGCATTCACTTCAAAAGTGATTACGATGTTAAAAATTTGCAAAACATTCTAAAACTAAAACCATATAGTGTAACAAGTTTTGCTGACTCTAAGGGTAAAGAAAAAAGTGCAAAATTTGTTTATAAAACTGGCACATTAAGCTATATTTTTACAGATGATATGTTCGCAAAATTTATTGAAAAAATTCAGCCAAAATTGAAAGGGATGAAAGAAATTTTGCAAGCAAATAATGGTTTTTGTGTTTTCAGGATTATATTTGAGGAATTGAAAGAGAAACCATGTATCAGTTTAAACTCTCAAACGATTGCAATACTTAATGATTTATCAGCTAATTTTGAGGTGGATTTTTACTAGAACATTAAAAAACAAAAAACCTTGCGGAAATTTGAAGTATACAAGGTTTTTTTATTTTAGATCAAAAGAAATTAAAATAGATTACTTAATTAAATCTTCATATGCTTTTTTAAACACTTGATATCTATTTATAACACTTTGAAAAAGAGGAGTGTTTTCTGTTATTGCATGAGTTTCACAAAGTTCAAATGCTAACTTAAAATCAATACACTCATTATTCATACCTTTAGAAAAGTTTTTCAAAAATATTTTTCCGCTTAAAGAATCTGGAGAAAACCATTTATAAAAAGTATCATATGTTTTTCTTACACTAGGGTTACCATAATTATTTCTTTTTATAAGTTTAAGTGTATCTGTGCAATACTGACGCAAAAAGTCATCTTTAATTCTTTCATTTATTTGTGATAAAAACTTACTATATACTCTAATATCATTTAAATTTTTATTGGCTACAGAATTTTGCTTGCCAGTTAACTTTGCTCTTTCATATATGTATTTTGATTCAAATGCATGAACTATAATGTCATAAATTGCACATAAATCGTTAGTTGTTGCACTGATTTCATTTTTCATAGATTTTGGAATATCCATATAAAAAAGTAGTGATTTTTGTGCCATAAATTATCTCCTTAACATAGAAATTATTTTTCAAAGATATTTTAACACATTAATTTTCTGTTTGCAATAGGCATTTTGACATATTTTTGCAAATTATATGCAAAATAAATTTAATATGAGTATAATTAATGCAAACGGAACTATGGTATTGTTTTTTGCCAACATAATAAGTAAATTATTTGGAGCATTTTACAGGCTTCCACTTTCTAACATTTTAGGTGCAGAAGGAATGGGGCTTTATCAAATGGCCTTTCCAATATATTCTTTTTTTCTAACTTTAATTACTGGCGGAGTAAGCATAACTTTAACGCGACAAATAGCAATTTTAAGAGCAAAAAAAGATGAAAACGGAATTTATAAAAACT
>SAMEA104315436__coassemble_1610_pt1 | contig 12580 bp, 9 predicted proteins | sample SAMEA104315436__metabat2_low_PE_038 | metagenome-assembled genome bin SAMEA104315436 (sample SAMEA104315436) | gut metagenome | biome: Monkey gut; feature: monkey-associated habitat; material: faeces | place: China | collected 2013 | reverse complement strand
ATTATACACTTCCAAATTCTTTAGCACCGGGCGATAAATCAACAATAAAATATAATGTTAGAGTTAAAGATGATTCACAGTTTGATATAATAAATATTTTATCAAATATTACTTATGATGTGGCGGAAGTAAAAAATTTAGTTGAAAAATCAAATACTATCTCTTTACAGATATATAATAATGTTCTTTTAATTGAAAAAACTGTTAATAAAACCGTTGCAATCTCAAAACAAACTTTAACATTTACAAATGTAATAACTAACAAGGGTAATTTAAAGAATACTGAAATATTATTTAAAGATCCTATTCCTGAAGGGACAAAGTTTGTTACAGGTAGTGTAAAAATTGATAATGTCGTGCAGGAAGATGCAGATCCAGTTGTGGGAATATCACTTTCAGATTTAGATGTTGGTAGTTCTATTACAGTTTCTTTTGATGTAACGGTGGACTAAAATGCAGAAAAAAGTTAAATTTCAATCAGAAGTGAGTTGCAAATGTAGAGGTTTACCTTTTAAATTTACTAGCGACGCAATATATATTGATGTAATAAGTATGACAAACGACAGACGTAGTATTCCATATATTCCAAAAACAGATAATAAAAATTGTTGTTGCAATGAAAAATTAATAGGACTCATTTTACTTTTAATTAGTTATTAAATATGATTATCTTAGTGGGGAAAATAGTTTTGTAAATTTGTTTTCTTTTCCTTTTAAAATATCTAAAATTATATTAACTCCGCAAAAAGAATTTATAATTCCGTTAGCACCGCAACTTAAAAAGTATAAAATATTTTTATTTTCACTTTCACCTATTATTCCTAAATTATTGTCTGTAGTGGCAAAAATGCCACAAAATTCATAGTTTTTATCAATATTTTTGCAATTTTTAAACATTTTTTGAAGATTTTTCAATAAACTATTATATTTTCTTTTAGATAATTCTTTATCTATTTTACCATTATATTTTGTATCTTCGCCACCAAATATAATTCTATTATCTGGTAACGTTCTTAAATAATGATAATTTATTAAACAGTCTTGAATTAAAACATTATTATATAATGGAATATCAAATATTTGGTTTGTAACAATTGAATACGAAACTTGCATAGACAATAAGTTTTTAACACGTTCGCTTATTAATTCGGTATTAAAGCCTGTAGCGAGAATTATTTTATTTGCTTTTATAATGTTTCCATATTCAGTATAACATTCAATTTCTTTACAATTTTGTTCAATTTTTATTATTTTTGTGTTTTCATAAATATTGTCTTGATTTGATGAATTTTCTATCATTTGTTTTGCAAATAAATAAGGATTAAATTCTGCTCCGCCATTTTTATCTAAAATTCCTGCTTTTATGTCAAAACAAAACGGGTTTGTTTTTTTATCATAAAAAATACAATTAAAATTATTTTGTATTCTAAAAATAAATTCATCTTTAATTTTATTTATATCTTTCGATTCATTAGAGTATAAAAAAGAACTTTTTTTTGAGAAATTGCAATGATTTCCATACTTTTTTATAAATTTTTCTATTGAATCAATTGATTTTAATCCCATTCTATAAATGGAAATAATTTCTTTTTTGGATAAATATTTTGATAAATCGTTTGCAAATTTATCTAGTTGAAATTCAAGCAACGCTGTAGCAATGCAAGTAGAACACCTACTAATTCTTTTTGCATCAACAAGCACAACATTATATCTTTTAGATAAATAATAATTTAATATGCAACCTTCAATGCCTCCACCTATTATTAAAATGTCGCATTTGATATTTTTATCTAAATATTTATATTGCTTAATTGTTTGATTTGTTTTGTCAAAAAAAGTTGTGCCATTTACTATTTCCATATGTTTATTATAAATAAGTTTAATAAAAATATATTTGTATTTTAAAATTTAACTAAAAAAACAAAAATTTTAGTTAAATATTTTTAGCAACACCATTTAGACATAAACTTTTTGATTTATAATCATTACATATTTTAAAAAATGATGTTGATTATTAAATTTTAAGCATATTTATGGTAAATAATTATAATTTTAATGCTATTGAATTTTATAATTTAATAAATTAAATTAAATTTTAGTTTTTAAAATATTTACTTTTGTAAAAAAATGTGTTACTATCATACAAAAGGTAAAAATATGGATAAATATAATAGACAACATTTAGAACAATTAGGCATTTATGAGTTACGTACAATTGCAAGAGATGTTGGTGTAAAATCACCAACTTCAAAACGTCACAAAGATTTGGTAGATTGTATATTAAAAATTCAAAATGGAGAACAAGCAGCATCTTCATCAAAAAAAGGAAGACCACCCAAAAAATTATCTTTAGCAACTATCGCCAATGTTTTTGATTGTGAAAAACAAGATAATCTTGAACCCTTTAAATATGTAGAAGAAAAATGTGATGGAATTTTATTTTGCGATAGTGATGTAGTAGAAGGAATGAACAATGCAGAATATGATTGCAAAGGCATTATAAGAGATTTTAATGGTAAAAAATACATTTATAACACTTGTAATGTTCTAAAATACATTTATATTCATGATGATTTTGCAGAAAAAAACAATTTAAAACCTGGAGACTTTGTTTATGGCAAGGCATATAGTGTCAGTGTAAAAACAGGTATATTAAGCAAAGTAATAGAAATTAATTTTAAAAATTGTTTAAACTTTTCGGGTGTAGAAGGCAAAACAATTCAAATAGATACAATTTCTAATATTTATAACATTTATAATCGAATTAATGAACAAAGTGAAAAGACAATAAAAATTGTTGTAGAACTTGAAATTGAAGATGGAAACATATTATTTAATAATGATGATGTTATATATTTTAACAGCAAAGAAATGGATGATATTAGAAAATCTTATAATGTACTTTTAGATTGTCTACAATTGGTAAAAATTTTAAGTGAGAATAATAAACCATTTTCGCTATATATTATAGATATAGACTATATCTTTAATATATTAAATGTATTACTATCTCAACTAAACCCAGAAAAAACTGTAGATATTGACGCCGGTCAGTTTATTAAAAACTTATTAGCTTATATCAAAAAATCAAATGGCGGAAATGCAATAATATATGAAAGTGAAAATTATAAAAGAAATAACTATCTTGACGCTATATTAAATAAATATGTTTAATATGCAGAATATAAATATAATGTTTAATATAATAAAGTATGCAAATTTAATAACACATAGAATAAATGTTGCTATCATAAAATTTTAAATGCCATTTTATTTTGCTAAAAAAATTTTTTGTGTTATTATAGTCGTTATGTAAAGAACATACTGGAGGATCCTTTGAATAAAAATAATAAAAAGATAAATTTAACTTATGTCATTTTGCTAGTTTTAGCAATAGTTTTGTGTGTTTATTTAGGAACACAAAAAACTGGTGATATTGGCAAAAATATAAATCCGACTGAAGCGGTTACTTTAATTAAAGAGCAAAAAATATCCCATGTTTGGTATCAAGGCGCAAATTTCAGAATGAGATTGGCGGAAGATAGTAGTGTTAAAGATGCTAAAGATTTCCCTACAAATGCCGACTATAATTTTGTAATAGGAACAGAATCTGAACAACAAATTATAATTCAAGCAATAATGGAAACTAAATTAGTAGACGGCACAGATATCCAATTATCTCACTCAGAAGTTGTTGACTATTGGTCTTATGTAATACCTGTATTATATATTGGCGGTGGCATACTTTTAATTGTCTTGTTCTATAAAATGATGAATAGATCAAACAATAGTGCAATGACTTTTGGTAAAAGTAAAGCACGTCAGTCTAATAATGTAAAAGTACGTTTTAGCGACATTGCTGGTGCAGACGAAGAAAAAGAAGAATTAAAAGAGATTGTAGAATTTTTAAAAAATCCACGAAAATTTACCAATCTTGGAGCAAGAATTCCAAAGGGTGTGCTTTTAGTAGGCAATCCTGGTACAGGTAAAACACTTTTAGCACGAGCAGTCGCAGGTGAAAGCAATGTTCCATTCCTTTCAATTTCTGGCTCAGACTTTGTTGAAATGTTTGTCGGTGTTGGTGCTAGCAGAGTTAGAGATTTGTTTGATCAAGCGAAAAAAAGTGCTCCATGCATTGTATTTATTGATGAAATAGATGCAGTTGGTCGTCAACGTGGTGCTGGTCTTGGCGGTGGAAACGATGAAAGAGAGCAAACATTAAACCAATTACTTGTAGAAATGGACGGCTTTGAAGCAAACGAAGGTATTATTGTTTTAGCAGCAACGAACCGTAGTGATGTTTTAGATCCTGCCCTAATGCGTCCAGGTAGATTTGATAGACAAATATATGTTCACGTACCAGATGTCCGTGGTAGAGAAGGAATTTTAAAAATTCATGCTAGAAATAAACCTATAGATGAAGAGGTAGATTTTAAAACTTTAGCCAGAATAACAAGTGGTTTTACTGGTGCAGATATTGAGAATATGCTTAATGAAGCAGCAATTTTAGCGGCAAGAAACAATCGTGCAAAAATTATTATGCAAGATATTACTGAAGGCATAAATAAAGTTATAATGGGTCCTCAAAAAAAGAGTTTGCTTGTTACTGATAAAGATAAACGAATAACAGCATACCATGAAAGTGGACACGCTATTTTAGGTAAAAAACTTAAAAATTGCGAAGACGTTCAAGAAGTATCAATTATTCCTCGCGGTATGGCAGCAGGCTATACAATGAGTAGACCCGATAATGATGATAGCCATATGACATATGGAAAATTGAATGATGAAATCGCTATGATTATGGGCGGACGTATCGCCGAAGAAGTGTTTATGGAAGATATTTCAACTGGTGCTTCAAATGATATTCAAAAGGCTACAGACATAGCAAAACGTATGGTAACAGAATGGGGAATGAGCGAAAAGTTTGGTTTTATGAATCTTGGACAAAAAGAAGAAATTTTTGTTGGTAGAGATTATCAAACAAAAAACTCATATAGTGAAAAAACTGCAGCTGACATAGATGCTGAAATTCATAAAATTTTAACATATAACTATAATCGAGCAAAATCAATTATTGAAAAAAATAAAGATGCTTTAATTGAAATGGCAGAAATATTATTGGTTAAAGAAACAATTTACAAAGAAGAAGTTGATTTAATTATTCAGGGCAAAACAAAAGAAGAAGTTTTGGAATATATGGATAAAAAACAAGCAGAACAAAAACTTAGAGATGATGAAAGAAAAAAACAACAAGAAGTATATTTAAAACTTCAAGAACTTGAACAAAAATTAAAAACTGCTGAGTTTTATTATAAAAACGGAAAAATATCTAAGCAAGATTTAGATAAATTACTTCAAGCCAAACAAGAAATGGAAAATGAAATTAAAAGTTCTGACAAACAAACTGAAGAAACCACACAAGAAGTAGACACGGAAAAAGTAGATACTCAAGAAAATAATGTGGAAGAAGTTAAAGAAGATAACACTAAAAAATCTAATACAAATTCTAAGCAAAAAAAATCTGATTCAAAAATAAATTCAACAAAACGTAAGCAAACTACAAAAAAAGCAGAGCAAAAGGGGAATAACAATGAAGAAAATTAGTCAAATTATTGCATACACACTATTGGGTGTGGTAATTGTTGGTTTAGTTTTAACTGCAATTTTGAAAAAAGATTTTGCTCCAAATATAAACATTCCTTCGTATGAATCTCGTGGTATTGAAATTAAAGAAGCGGGTGTTGCAAAATATGATGGCTTAAGTGAATTAGATGTGTATAATCAATTTACTAATGAATATAAAAAAAGTTTTCAACTTACTATCTTATACTCAGTTGTTTCTGGCAAAATAAGCAGAACTCAAGAAATTAAAAATTTGGGTAAATCACAACCAACAATTTCATCTGGTTATATAGTTACATTCAATTATCCAGAAAATCAAGTTTTAAAATCAAATGGTCAAGTTTATTATGAAAATACAAATTCTACTTCAGAAACATTATATAAAAAAGCATTTTTTGCAGTAGAAGAGGGAAAAGGATTAACAACAAAAACAATTTATTTCTATTGTGAATCTAACTCAACTTACTATGGTTTAACAACTCTTGCGAATTTTGATGGATTATATAATTTTATTTCAAACTTATCAATCTTTAAACCTGCTGAGTAAAAATTTCGCCATTAAATGATTATTTGATTTTGTCAAATAATCATTTAATGGCTTTTTTATGTAGAGAAAATATTGCATTTTAAAGAGTATTTTCAAGTTAAATAACATAATCGTTCCAATTAATAAAAGGTTTCTTTTGTGTAAACAAAGTCACTTAAATATGCAGGTGTTAAACATTTATAAGATTTAAAAGTTTAATGTTATTTTATGCAATTAATAAACTTTTGTTTCGTGTTAATTTTAATATTTAAGGTTTAAACTTTTTATTGGTTTGCATTTTAATAGCAAATATTTTTCTTGTAAAAACTTTTCATTTAGTGTAAAATATTAAATATAAAATGCAAAAAGTAAATTATGATTTAGAATATCAAAAAATAGTCAATAGTTTAAACGGGGCAAAAACTTTATTGCTTCACTCTTGTTGTGCACCTTGTTCAAGTTCAGTTCTTAAAAAAGTTTGTGAGTTTTTTGATGTTACAATTTTATATTACAATCCAAACATATATCCACTGGCAGAATACGAAAAACGTAAAAAGGAACAAATAAAACTTTGTAAAAAGCTAAATATAAAGTTCTTAGATTGTGATTATAATGAAAATGATTTTCTTTTTGAAGTTAAAGGTTTGGAAAATGAAATAGAAGGCGGAGCAAGGTGCAACAAATGCTTTTATTTACGATTAAATAAAACAGCCTTGTTAGCAAAGCAAAATAACTTTGATTATTTTGGCACAACATTAACAGTAAGTCCACATAAAAATGAACAAGTAATAAATCAAATAGGTAAAATATTGCAAGATAAATATCAAATAAATTATTTATTTGCAGATTTTAAAAAACATGATGGATATTTAAATTCTATAAAATTAAGTAAAGAATATAATTTATATAGACAAAATTATTGCGGATGCAGATTTAGTAAAGGAAATTAAATTGACAAACACAGCAAAAAAATCAAAAAAAATATTTTCTATATTCGCTAAAATATTTAGCGTGTTTTTTGTTGTAATTTGTGCAATAGTAATATTTTTTAATTTAACACACGAATATCATATTGTTAGCGGAACTTCTATGCTTCCTACTTTAAACAATAATTCAACAGATGGTGTTTTTGTAAGCAAAATAAAAAAGTACTCAAGAGGAGATATTATTGTTGTAGACAAAGGAGAAAAAAATGATTCAGGAGAAGAAATATTTGTTATAAAACGACTTATAGCAATAGCGGGTGATAAAATTAAAATTGAAGAATATGATGGTTATGCTAGAATCTTTTTAATATACGAAAATGATACTCAAGAAACCATTTTAGATGAACCATATTTAAATAGTTATGAAAATAACACATTTTTAAAAACAAATTTTGATAATATGAAAAATAATATGGGCTTTGAAGTAGATTCTTTAGGTTATATAACTATTCCTGAAAATCAAATATTTTTTTTAGGCGATAATAGAAAATCTAGTAACGATTGTTCAATTTATGGACCAAAAAGCAAAGATAATGTTGTAGGTAAAGTAGATTACATTGCATATGGAAATAAGCATTTATATTGGCAAGTAATTAAACAATTTTTAGGAGTTTAACATATGAAAGTTAAAAAAATTGAATTGTTTAATTATCGTAATTATATTTTTAGTTCCATTGAATTTGGTGATGGATTAAATATAATTTCTGGGCATAATGCTCAAGGTAAAACAAATTTAATAGAAGCGGTATATTTTTGTGCGGTTGGTAAAAGTTTTAGAGCAACACGAGAAAAAGAAGTAATAAATTGGGAAAAAGATACTGCAAAAATTAAAGTAACTATTGAAAAAGAAATAGGGAAAAAAGTTATTGAAATATACTTTTCAAAAAACCAAAAAAAGACAATAAAAATAGATGGAATACCTATTAAAAAAATTGGTGATTTAATGGGAGAATTAAATGCTGTATTTTTTGCTCCTGACGAATTAAAATTAATTAAAGATAGTCCTGAAGATCGTCGTAAATTTATGGATATTTCTTTATCGCAAACATATAAAGATTATTTTTACACTTTATCAAAACATAACAAAATTTTACAAAGTCGTAATAAATGTTTAAAATCTTATACCGATTTAAATTCATTAAAACAGATGTTAATTGTATATAATCTTCAATTGGCTGATTTAATGTTAAAAATAAAAAAATATCGTCAATTATTTATAAAAAAACTTGCGCCATATGCAACTATGGTACATCAATATATAACTTCTGGTAAGGAAGATATAAACTTAGAATATATTGGCATATCTGAAGATACTACTGAAGATATTATAAAAGTTTTAAATGAAAATTTTGAAAAAGATATTAAACTAGGATACACAAGTTATGGCGTGCATCGCGATGACATAAAAGTTACAGTTAATAAAGTTGATGTTAGGGCTTTTGGAAGCCAAGGACAACAACGTACATGTGCATTGTCTATGAAATTGGCAGAATTAGAAATAATAAAACAAGATACATCAAAGGTTCCTATTTTATTATTGGACGATGTGTTAAGCGAATTAGATGAAGATAGAAAAGCAAAGTTATTGAAATTTTGCACAAAAGCACAAACTTTACTAACTTGCACAGAATTTAATTATGGTGTACCATGTACAAAAATAACAATAAATAATGGCAATGTTAGTAAATAAAATTATTTATTATTTCACATTTTATTAAAATTTTAAAAAATTTCTAAAAAAATAAAAATTATTATTTTTATAATTAATTAAAAATATTATTTAATTTTTAAATAGGTGATAAATATATGAAAAAAAATAAAAAAAGAAATATTTTTGCTATAGTTTTATTAATTTTTTGCTTATCAATTTTGGGCGTTATTGTGTCTTTTTTCACAGTTGAAAAACAAACAAAATTATTTTTTTCTGATTTAAATGTAGGAGAAATAAGTGTATATTCGCAAACATTGGGAAATGTAGAACGAAACATTCCCACTTCTACAAAAAATGAAGGATTATGTGAAAGATACCCAGTATATGGAACAAGTTTGTCAAACATTACTGATGAAGAAAAAGATAATATTTTAAAAGAAGATTCTTTATTAAGAGTATCTTCATCTACATATGATGAAATAGATGAAGAAGGTAATTTGCTTTTAAATGGAGAAAAAACTGGTAAAAAGTTATATAAGCATTCAGCAAGTGTTGGAATGTATTATGGCGATGTAAGTGATGAAGAAAAAGCTGTAGTTCAAGAAATAACCATAACCCCAAAAGAATATAGAAATTATGTGACAGGATTATATGCTCCAGCAGGAGAAATTATAAAAATAGAAATTTCTCAAGAAGATTTATCTTCAATAGGTGGCTTAGTTGTTTCTGTTGGACAAATAAGCCATGTAAATAAAAATAATAACATATGGAAAGCGAAAAATAATTTTTGTAGAATGCCAAATTTAGGTAATTTATTTACCATAACAAAAGAAACAACTTATGTTGGAAATTACTTAGGTGGACCTATTTATTTAAAAGCGAATAAAATTGGTGTTGAATACACGGTTAAAATTTCTGGTGCTGTTAAATATACATATTATATTCATGGATTAACAACTAAAGAAGAATTCGAAGGAATGAAATCATATTCAGCACCTTACTATGATTTTGAAATTTGGGATCTTGGCGTAAGACATTCTGGACCAAAAGCCTATGCAAATTTTGATTACGACAATCTTGTTAAAGTTGGTAATTTATGGGAAAAAATTTGTAGGACCTCAAGACAAGTACCTAACACTTCTAAAGAAGCAATGGGAATTTGTTTTATATACGATGTCTTTGTAGCAGCAGGTGAAGCATGTGCTTTTCAGGGCAATAACTGGGTAAATGCTCCATGCTATTGGTTCCCTGGTGCGTTAAATTATCAGGTAATGACAACTACTGGCTTTTGGGGGCAAATTCACGAATTTAATCATCATTATCAAAATTATGGAATTGCTCCAAACATTGAAGTATCAAATAATGCAACAAGTTTATTGTCGTATGTTTTATATACAAATATTTCGGCAAGTAGAAGTGAAAACGATTCAACTTTAACTGGTTGGAATAGATTTACTGATGCAACAAGATCTTTAAGAGAAACTTTGGGAAAAGTGGGGCAAACTCAAACTGATTTAAATATATATGCAGATATAATTCATAGTTTTGGAGTTGATACATTCATAAAAGCAACAAAGTATCAAACTGGTGGCTATACGGCAGATGCTTGGTACGAAGCGTTGAGTAAAGCCACAGGTTATAATATGACTTATTATTTTGAAGATTTACTTGGACATTCTATAAGCGATTCTATGAAAGAAAAGTATGATTTAGCAGAAAATAGTGTTTATATTCCTGTAGCAATGTTATATCAAACAGGCAGAAACATTTACGTAAATAATAAAGAGCAGTTTATTGAAACTATGCGTCCATTTGAAATTGTTAAAGGACAAGAGTATATTTTAGATTTTGATAAAAATACGTATGTGCCTGATGGATTTGAATGGAGCATAAAAAATGTAACTACTCCCCAAAATGGTACATTAACAAAGATAGATAATAAAAAATATAGTTATTTAGATAATGGAAATATAGAAAGCGGTGTGTTTTATATTACAATAAGTATAAGTAAAGATAATAATTATATAAAAGATGTTACTTTTTCAATAAATTTAAAAACCAAAGACCCAAAACCAACTAAAACATTATATACCTATGAAACAAGAAAATATGAAATAGTGGATGATGCTGTAAATAATAATTTTTCAGATTATACTTCAAAAACCATTTCTTATGAAGCAACAACATTTATGAATCATATAGCAAACAAACAAATAGGTGTTGTTGAGGGAAAAATTTACATTGATAAAGACGGCGAATACACAATTTGTTTGCGTGCTGGCAGAGGTAATCACGCATTGTATACATCTTTAGACGGGGTTAATTATTCTAAAGATATTTATTTCTCAGGAGATTACAATGCTTTTGATTTAAACGAAGCACATACAAAAAAATATATATTAAAACAAGGGCAGTACCTTTATTATAAGCAAGTAACAATCTCAAATGGGCATAGCGATGCTTATACAGAATTAGGAATTACTTCTGATGAAACTCAGCCAAAATCTATATTGGCTAGCGTTTTATATAATAAAGATGCTGTGGGTTATGTTGAATATAACTTTGATTCCAAATCAAAATTTGAACGTGAATATAGCACAATATCTAGTTTGACAAAAAGCAATACTTCAAAACAAAAATTCATTTCGACTAATTTTGGTAATTGGAGTGACGAAACAAAAATCGAAAATATTTTTGATGGAAACTTAGATACCTTTTATCATAATAGCCAAAATGTTTTTGTAAGCAAAGAAAACCCTTTTGAACTTGTTGCCGATTTAGGAGAAAATCTTTATTGCAATAAAATAACATTTATTGGAAGAAAAACTAGTCAGTTAAATTTACCATGCTCTTTTAAACTATATGCTGGCACTTCACTTGAAAATATGCAACTAGTAGGAGAATATGAAGATTTATCTATTGTAAATAGAAAAACATTTGTAAGATTTGAACCTCAAGAAATCAGATATTACAAAATAGTTGTTTACGATACAAAATCAGAAAATGGTGGAAATAAATATGTATGTATTTCTCAAATAGACTTTGAGTGTGATTTCCAAGGAAAACAATATAATCCAACAAAACTAGAATATTATCAATCAGGTTCAAAAACATTCAATATGGAAAAAGCACCAAGCACATATGGGTACAAAATTGTTGGTAATGGTAAAATTAGTTATACATTTACAGGAAACCAATTTGGAATTATATTAAATCAATCAGAAAATGTTAACTTTAAAATAAAAATAGATGGACAGGAATATAATATAAACGCTGAAAATTTGAATAAAAAGTATTTAGCATTCATATCAAAAGAATTAAATTCTGGTGAACATAAGGTAGAAATATTTATTTTGTCCGGCAAAATAGCAATAGACTCTTTTGTTGTAAGATAAGTTTGGGAAATATAAAAAAACAACAAAATTTTTAACAAAATCAAAAGTTTTTATTCTAAAATGAGTTCGTGTATTTTACCGAACTCATTTTAATTAATATAAAAAGTTTTTATTAATGTTTTTTTATTTAATTAATATTTAAATGATTTTTCGTAATAATTATCAATTAAAAAATATTTTATCTCCAAAATTAATTAATTTCACTCTTATATAAAAATTTGTTATCGTCTAAAATAGTTTACAAAAATGAACAAAAACTTGTATTCTAAATATAGAATTAAAGGAAAAATTATGGAATTTTATAAAATATATAAATCACCAATAGGAAAAATATTATTATTCAGTGATGGAATTTATTTAACTGGTCTTTGCTTTGATAATTCAAAAGATGCGTTTA
>SAMEA104315436__coassemble_1564_pt1 | contig 12995 bp, 2 predicted proteins | sample SAMEA104315436__metabat2_low_PE_038 | metagenome-assembled genome bin SAMEA104315436 (sample SAMEA104315436) | gut metagenome | biome: Monkey gut; feature: monkey-associated habitat; material: faeces | place: China | collected 2013 | reverse complement strand
GTCCACTTAGAGTTGTAACTTCTATAAAGTATTCTCTGCTTTGGGTTAAAGTTATTTCATTTAATTCTTGTAATGTACCATTTTCTAAAGTTTCTTTTGTAATTACTAAATCTTCCATACCTGAAATTTTTAATATACAATCACCTACCTGACTTAACATATTAGATGCTAAAAATGTTATTGTTATGTTGTCAGAAGTAGTGCTACCACTTTCTTTAGAAATATTTATTGGAACAACAGGATTGTTTATCCAGATTGTAAATGTGAATTTTTGTTTAAATTCATTATTTGCATTAATTACAAAAGTCCAAACACCCTCACCTGTTTTAATATCTTTTTGATGCAAAGTAAGTTCTTTTAAATATTTATTATTATATAATTCACCATTATTAATATTTGCTAATTTACTATTAACTGATACTCCATTTAATAATACATCTTCTATATAATAATTGCCATAAGAGTTATAGTTAAATACAATACGGCTTTCATTTGAACTTAAAATAGTAAAGTATAATGGTGCTTCATAAATGCTTTCACCGCCAATTTTAGCAGAGAACCAAATTTTGTAAAGTCCTGCTTCACTAAATTTCCATTTGTATTCACTTGTTGTAATAACATCTAATTTTGTTCCATTTAATTCTACATTAATAGAAGGTCTTGCATTAGTGTCATAATAACTTAATGTATTATTAGGAATATTAACTGTAATTTCTTTGTCATAAATTGCATAATTAATAGGACTTTCGTTGTTTATTTCAAAAATTACACTGCTTAAATATTTAATTGCAAAATATTCAGTATCTAAATATGTTCCAAAGAAATGGCTGTTGCCTGCTAAGTCTTGGAATTTGAAATAATATACTCCAGAAGTTTTTAAGTTGATAGTATAATAATCGTTTGTTTCTGTAATTACTGGAGTAAATACAGTTTTGCCAATTTCACCATAGTAGATTGTGGCTGTTATTTTGTTTTCAGGAATTAAATAGTATTTTTGCCATGCAACTTTTCTACCCGCTAAATATCCATCTTTGGTTAAAATTGAAGATGTTGTAGAGGTTTGTTTTGTTAAATCTTGTAACTTACCTTTACTATCATATTCACCAAAACCATTTTCTTTAAATATTGAATATGTTTCTGGAATTTTTGTTATTGCAATTTGACAAGAGAAAAATTCAATTATTGATGGATTATTGTAATCTGTATGAATTATATAAATTGTTGTATAATCATCAACTTTTTTAATTGTTTCACAAATTAAACTTAAACTTTCGTTAAGTAAAATATTATAATCGCCATTAACAATATAATGATTTTGCTCGGTTTTTGTAACAGAACCTTCTTTATAACTATAACTTGCACCAGTTGATTGTATTTCTGTATAAGAACCATCAGAATTAATTTTCATAACAGAAAATTTGTATTGGGAAGTGTTTTTTATAGTAAATTTTAAAGTTTTAGAAAGACCTTTTAAATCTCCTAAATAATTTACAATTATGCTATAAGTACCATTGTCTTTTGCTGTGTATTCGTCTGTTAACGCTAAAACTGAGCCATCTGGAGTTATAATATATAACTCATAAGGGAAATCTAACAAATCTCTTTGATAATTTACCATTATGGTATTTGTATAAACTCCTTTATTGCCTAAAATAGAAGTAACATCGTCAGCATTTGCACCCAAAAGAGAGATTTGAGGAACTTTATTGTAAATATTAAAATTATTTTTAACTGTTGTGTTTGTTTCTTCATCCATAACAAAATCGTCATTTAAAGTTAATTTTACTTCAAATTGATAATAGTTACCCCAAGTATTGCTAGAAGAATCTATAATCGCTTGTTTTAATTCTAATGCCATTATTGAGCCGTTAATTAAACTGCAAGAGAAGTAATCAATATAAGTTTTATCTATTTCTGAACTTCCAGAATTTCTAACTTCCGCATTAGAGCCTTTTTTTGTAATTATATAACTTAAATTTTTATCTCCGTAATGTACAGATACAACTGCAGATGAATAAATGGTTGTATCGTATCTATAAGTAATATTTTCACTAGAGTAATAAACAAAGGAACCATCTTGGTTATATGATGTTATTATTTCACCATCTGATGTTATAGGATTATTAATTTCAACTTGACCATAAATGTGAGGAACTTTGACCACTTCGCCAAAATTATCAGTTATTGTATAAATAAAATAATCATTTTTGTTTAAATTTTTAATTATTTCTAAACGGAAATATTTTTCTCCGTTAGGTCCATCAACATATGAAATTTTATAATTTTGTGGCACTGTTATTTCGGGTTGAACTTCAGTAAAGAAATTTGAATCATCAATTAATATTGGACTAATTTTTGTTCCACCAACAACGCCTGAAATATTTAATCTAGTAGCATAAATAATATTGCTATCTGCTGTTTGTGTTGGAAGTTTAATCATTATGCCTTCAACTAATTGAGTGCCTTCAAATTGTGCGAGTGTTGTATAGTCTAACATTTTATTTAAAACGTATGCGTTTAATATAACTTGTTGTAAAGATGGAACAGAATATAAGATAATTTGTTGAGCAGAAGAACTTGATGTTATTGTAGTTAATTCTTGTAATGTATATTGTTTGCTAATTTCTGCATCAATGTAATCAATTGCCTTATAATAATTATTTCCAGAGAAAGGTGTTTTTACATATAGAACGCCATTTACACTAATTAATTGATAATATTTATTGTTTATATATTCTTGATTATTTAATAAGTCGATTTGATTAATATTAAGTGAATATTTTGAGTATATGTTTAATGATTCTTGTAGTTCGTTAAACTTCAAATTATTTGATGTATCTCCTGTTGAAGATGTTAAAGTTTTATATTCAACAGCAGTATGATTACTTTCTTTCAAGTTAGAAATATATATTGTAAATACTGTTCTGTTACCCGCATAATCTTCTTCAATAATTTCTACATATTTACCTACAAATTCTTTGCAAATGTATTCGTAAGTTAAATTAGATTTAAATAATAAGTTTGTTAGAGTATCATTATAGTTATCTAAATATATTTCACTTTCTTGTGTGTTTCCTAAAACATATTTAGTATTTATTCCGTTGTTATCAAACACGCGATAATATGCTTTATAAAAGTCATAATTTGTTTGAGCAGGTGTTTTTAATATATCTAAGAAATTACTTGCATCTAACACAAAAGAATAATAAGCATATAAACCAGAAGTTTTTGACATATTGTACTTGTTGTTAGAGTTGCTTGCATATTCACGCAAAGTATTAAAAGATAAACCTGTTTGACTTACAAGATTTGCAACATTTGTAATTGGAGCCTCTAAGTCAATAATAATTTTTGATGTTTTTGAAAAGTATTGTTTATTGTTGTAGTCATCTTTATTACCATTGAATTGTAATGTTATGTCTATTTCACTTTCATGTGTGTATGCACCATTTATTTCTAATAAATTTAAATCTACATAATAAGAATTTTCACCACTTTGATTTATTTTTGAAGCATCTATTTTTCCTGTTATGCCATTTGAAACAACATAATTAATTTCGTTTTTATTTATGTTTGCTAAATATTTACTTGCAGAATCTTCCCAAGCAATTCTTATTGTAGATTTGTTAGTATAATATGCACCATTTTCAAATGTTAAAGCATTATTTTTATCGTCCAAAATTTTGTAAGATGGTTCTTCATATTCAATTCTAAAATCAAAACTGAAAGAATCTCCCGCATAAGAAGTAATTACGACATGGTAATATCCTTCTTTGTCAAAAGTTAAAATACCATCTGAATTTTCTGATGTTAAATAATTATTAGATAGTACTTTAGAAAAATTATATATCTCTAGATATTTTGTAGATAAATTATTTGTTTCTCTATATTCAACATATGCGCTAAGTTTATAAAATTCGTATGGCTTATATGTTTCTGTTTCTATATCATAATATTCTACAATAGAACTTTCAGAATTATCTTCATTTTTTATATCGTTTTGAGAATATTTAAAGTTATATGTATTGGTATTAAAGGTTTCAAAGCCATATTTATATGCAGGAATATATATTGTTACTGGTAATAAATTTGTTGTTAAAACAGGGTTTGCAGTTCCGGAATTTTGTGACATTTGACTTGCAAAATAAATATCATGGAAAAATAAAGTTTTGTCTTGGTCTATAGTTTGATAATTATTTAAAACTTGAAGTTTAATTCCGCCACCAGTGTAGTAAATTGCGTTGCCTTGTTCATCAATTTCTGGGGCACTTATAATTCCATTTCTATCAACAATAAATGTCAAAATTCTATTCTTAGGATCGTTTTCGTCACCATTTTCAATATAAGTTCTAGTTATTACATATTTACCCGCTTTGGTTCTAGTTCCTGTTTGTGTTGCGGTAATGTTGTAATTTTCTACATTCAAAACCCATTCGTAACAACTTACAGAATCTGGGATAGCAGTTCCTAAATTTATTCCATCTTTTTGATATATATATATTGACGAAGTTGGAGTTGTTTTGAATATATAAGTATTTAGTTCTGGATTTTCACTTTTTTCAAAAGAGTAATATTCCATTTTTATTTCAGAAACACTACATGCAGGTGCAGAATTAACATTGTATGTAAATTTTAACGTTTCTCCATTACTCTTGCTTGATAAAGTGGTTTTTGCTGTTGGTTGATAGTAATTTTGTTTAGTGTCATTGTTTTTATTTTTAGCAACACTAAATTGTTGTAAATCTTGTTCTTCTCCACTTTCATTTTTGTAGTAGAAACGCATTTGAGAATTATCGGTAGAAAATGTCTCCATGTGAAAAGAATCTGAATATTTAGAAAAACTATCAAAATTATTTTCAATGTTAATGTTAGAGGAAGATGCAAAGTAGAAAATATATTGAGATTCATTAGGAATTGATTGGTTATATGCTTTTTCAGTTATACTATAATTGTTTGAAGCATTTAAATTGTATGCTAGTTTGCTTGTTACTCCGTTTGAATTTTCTTGATAGAAAATTGTATCAATTGTATCAATACGTAAATAGTATTTGTTTTTATATGAAATTAAATATTTGGAATAATTTTCATCATTTTTAATATAAGTGTTAAACCATTCGTCACATTCGTTTATATTTAATAAGTTTTCAAATTGTATTAATTTGTGTGAGCCAAAATTTAAAGTATAATCTACTGTTGTTATTTTTGAGCCTTTTGCCAAAGACCATGTATCTCCAATTTGGGTAACTATATTTGTTTTTGTAGTGTCTATAAATACAACTTTATAAATTACGTTGCTTCCAATAATTTCATTTTCTAAAGCAGTTTCATCATAAATTTTTATTATGTATAATCCGCCAGAAGATAAAATATTGCTTTCGCCCAAAGTAGACATATTAATTGTGTTTGAGTAAGTTGCCACAGGAAGATTGCCAAACGAGTATGAGAAAGTGTCTGTAGATGGAATGCCATATGTTGTATATGGAGAATTATAGTAGTTTTTTAATTGTTCAGAAGTTAATGTGCTTACAAAACTTGATGAATAATTGGTTGGGAAAAATTTATATTCAGCAAAAGTTTTTGCTTTGCCGTACGCTTCTTTATTGTCCCAAGAAATTGCAATAGGTGTATTAACAAAGAAAGAGTCTATAATTTTATCTTTTGTAAATAATGCACCAGAATAATTAACCAACGAACTAATTGAAACATCATTTATACCTGTTTTATCTATTGTAAAATAAGATATATATTTTTTTTGACCTTTATTTCCATAAATAAGTTCAACCTTATATTTACCGCTTGTTTCTAATACAATTTCATTTTCAACTATTTCACCAGTAGAAGTATTCAACTCATCATCGCTGAAATTTGTTGAAGAATATATTTTTAATATAGATTCTGAATCAAAAATTCCGCTTGTTGATTTTTTAACAATTACATCAGAAAAAGTTATTTGATCTGTTGATAGTTGTGTTGGAGTATTGCTATTTGTTTGAATTGTTACTTTTGGAGAGTCTGTTGTTATTTCAAATAAAAAATACTGATATTGTTCTTCACCAGATGGTAATTTATCAAATGTGTAAGCGACTTTTACAAGATATATTCCTTGAGTGCTAAGTGGAGAGCAAGAGTAATTTTCTACTTTGTAAGAAGAATTTTTTATGTTTGTGTCAGTTGGCAAGGAATATAAATCTTTTATAATGTCTTTATTTGTAAAGTACCAATAAGCACAATTGCTTGGATTAATTGTTGCATTAGTTAAAAAATATATTGGTGCTTGATTGGTTTTTACAATTTCTATCTGATTTTGTTTTATTAAAGAAATTATATTTTCTTCAATATTGTTCTTAGCGGTTATATCTGCTTGATTGGTTACCTTGCTTGAATTCGTTTCGTCAAGTTTCTTAAATTCTTGAAGACCATTTTGACTTGTATAAAATGCTTGATAACCAAAAACATTTACAGTATCTGTTACATTTGGTTTTATAATTAAGTTAAAATACTTATCAAACACTTCTTGATTGTTATAGGGGTTAACGGTTTCGTAAGAAATATAATATGTCCCTAAGTCTTTAAAAGTAATTCTTGCAGAGGTAGATTCATTAACTTTATCAACCAAAACATAATTGCTTGTTGTTTGTGCACCATTTTCATCTAAGTTAACAATATTTAATTTTCCATTTACATACTTTATTGTTGTTGTATAACTTAGTTGTTGATATACTTTTGTAATATTAACATTAAAGCGTGTGTAATCGTATGTGAAATTTATTAATTCTTCGTTTTTGTAATTATAGTAATAGGCCCCATTAGTTTTGTTTCCTGAAAAATATTTTGCAGAACTTGAGCAATATTCGTCATAATTAAATATATAAAAATCACATGTAAAAGAAAGTGTTTTTTCAGTAAAGTTATTTTCTACGTCTAAATAATGGTAAGAAAAGGTGATTGAATATTTACCATATTGGAAATCAGTTGGAGAAGAAAGCAAATAAGGGTTAATAGCAAGTTTATAAATTTCTCCATCAATATTATCAAACCCATTAGATTTGTTTGGTTCAACTGAAAGCAATTGGTCATTTATTGTTATAACTGAGTAGACTTGTTTAACGATATAATCATCATCTTTTAGCAATTTTGATTTTTCAAATTCTAAAACTACTGCTTGATTGTTTTGTAAAAATATTGCATCGCCATTCTCAAAGGTATCATTAGAAATTTTTGTATATGTATCATTATTATAACTGGCGGTGTACACAGAAAAATACGAAGGTAAACTTGTAAGTTCTTCTGCATAAGATTTATTTTTTGAAAATAAACACACCCCTGAAATTAATGCGAAAATCGCAGGTAATATTTTTAAAAGATTTTTAAAAGATATTTTTTTCATAATTACACCTTTACCATTTATTTTTTTACGCAGTAAAAATATTGCAAAGCGGAAATTAAATTTTGTATTTTACAATATTTATTTATAAAATGCATTGATCTATTTTTATTAGTTAGGAAAAGTTTACAATTTCAATGCTTTTTATTACAAATTGTACCATATAAATAATTTTTTTTCAAATATATTATATATATTTGACAAATAAATATTAAAAATAATAAGTATGAAATAATTTAAAACGTATTTTTTATTTCAAATATATTATAATTATTTTTCTAAATATTTTCCCAAAATGTATATTTTAATATATTTTTTTAAAATTATTTTTTATATTAATTTAAATATAATAAAAATGTTTTTTAATTAATATTTGTAGAACTAAAAATTATAAAAAAAACAAGACTATTTAAATAAGTAAAAAGTCTTGTTTTGGGTAAATTATTTAAAATTAGAAATCAAAATCAAATGGATTTGAATTTATTATTTTTTTATTTCTAGCAACAACATCATATCGAATTTTGCTTTCATCAAAGAATTTTGCTGGTACATATTCGTCTTGCATCTTTTCTTTAGAAAATATGTTATTAGGAACTCTAAACCATTGTGTCATATGCGTTTTTATAGCAGGCTGACCATATATTTTAATAATATTAACATCATATGGTAATTGTCCAAGTTCGTATGGTTCAATAAGCGGACGCGTAACAGTTTGAGTGCTTATAGTTTTGCCATCGGTATCTTTTTTATCTGATTTGTTGACTGATGTATTTTCAACTTGAATTGTAACATCTCCACACATCTTAGAAAATTCTTCACGAGTTTTTTGATCTTCTGTACCAATAAATATCTGTATATTACAGTTACCCTTAATTGTATCTGCACATTCTTTAGTATATTTATTGTCTAATTGGCTATAAGATTGAATAACAATTTGGAAGAATATTCTTCTTGAACGTGCAACAGTTATCATACTATCAAATTTTTGAATTTTTGGTAAGTTTGCAAACTCATCTAATAAGAAGTAAACAGGTCTTGGAAGTTTAATGCCTGGACTATTAGATGCTATTTCAATTAATTTTTTATAAATTTGAGAAATACACATTGTTGCAATACAATGACGACTTTCTTTTTCGTCTGGTACTTTAATAAATAAAACAGTTGGTTCGTTAACAAAATCATCAAAAGAAATATCACTTTGACTGGTTGCGTAACATACACCCATATCTTGGAATATAGCAATTTTAGGTTGCATAACACCAAGGAAAGATCGTGTTGTGTTTGGTGCATTATTTACAACTGTACTTGCAAGTGGTTTTACTTTAGATAAAACATCTCTACCCTCAATATAATCTTTTAATGTTCCCATCATATTGTCTGGATTAGAGTCACGAGTTGTACATATTTTGGCCACATTGTAAAAGTTAAATTTTTCTCTAGTCATGCCCAACTCTGGGTTTAAAGAGTCCTCTAACATGGCAAGCATTATTGAGTATACAAAATCTTGTGCACCTTGCTCCCAAGAAGGGTCATTTTTATTTTCAATTGGTAAAACTGCAGATGCAACTTCTCTTAATTCATTTTCTGCATCATTTATAAGTGTTTGAGAAAGAGATTGAAGTTCAATGTTTAATTGTTCCTTACTTGGATATGCAATTCCGTTAAAGCCATACCATTCTTTGCCATATTCTTTTGCAATAGGTTTAAATTTGGTTTGACTTGGGTGACAATCTCTATAAATTTGTACTTCTTTTTCTAAATTATGGGCACGAGTATATTGAACAAATGCGTTGTCCATTGGGTTCCAACGAGATGATGAGTATGGGTTACGCAAATCTAAAGTAATAAGCCTATAACCTTCTTTTTTTAACTGAACAGCATGGTTATTATATAATTCGCCTTTTGGGTCAGTTATTACCATACAAGGTTTTTCAGCCGTATGTGCATAACATCTAATGGCTGGCTCTAGGGCAAAGGTTGTTTTACCAGAACCAGTTGTACCAACAATTAATGCGTGCATTTCTGGATACATATTTACACGTAATTGTCCGTTTTTATATAGAGAAGAAATAAATGTGCCAGATTTTTTCAACTTAGGCAGGCCCGAGTATGTATTTGGCATAAATTTTGGATTTTTTGCGAGTTCATCTTCTGTGATAAATCTAGCATTATAGTGTTGAGAAATTTTATCACCACTTTCTGTTGTGCCTTGGAAATTTGTTCCAGAAATAGAACTTTTTGAATCTAGTAAAACTATAATCCCAAACAAAATACCAACGCCAAGGCCAACAATTGACATCCAATGACTAAATCTTCCCGTAAATTCAATTTCTTTATCTACAAAAAAAGTTGCAATAAAACCTGCAATGTAGCATACAGCAGTAAATGTTAAAATTTTCTTTATTTTTTTCATAATACCCTTTTATTAATATAAGTAGTATACAATTTATAAAAAAACGTGTCAATTATTTTAAGCGAGGTATAAATTTGAGCAATTCTTTGACAAAATTACAAAAACAAGTTACTATGATATTTAAATAACAATAGAGGTAATTATGACTGAATATAACTTTAAAGACATAGAAAAAAAATGGCAAAAAAAATGGGAAAATGATAAAAGATTAAAAGCGGTAGATTTTCATCCTACCAAACCTAAATTTTATGTTTTATATGAATTTCCTAATGTAAGCGGTAAAAGTTTACACATGGGGCACTTAAAAGGGACAATTCCTGCAGACGCACTTGCAAGATACAAACGTTTTAAAGGCTATAACGTTTTATTTCCAATAGGCGGAGATGCTTTTGGACTTCCTGCGGAAAATGCTGCAATAAAATACGGGACAAAGCCAAAAGAGTTTGTAAAAAATGGCTTTAATATAATTATGGATCAGTTCAGAGGTTTAGGCTTATCTTTTGATTATGATAGAACATTTTGTACAAGTGACCCAGAATATTACAAATGGACACAATGGATTTTTTTACAATTATTAAAAAATGGAAAAGCATATAAACAAAAAGGCACAGTAAATTATTGTGAACATTGTCAAACTGTTCTTTCTAATGAAGACAGCCAAGGCGGGAAGTGTGATCGTTGCGGTAATGATGTTATTCAAGTAAACAGAGATGTTTGGTTTTTAAAAATGAAAGAATATGCCGAAAAATTACTTGGAAATGTAGACAGAATTGAAATGGCGGACTATTTAAAAGATGCTCAACGCAATTGGATTGGCAAAAGCGAAGGTGTTGAAGTAAAATTTGATGTTGTTAATGAACAAAATCAAAAAATAAACGAAGTAAAAATTTTTACTACATGCATTGAAACGATTTATGGCGTTACGTTTGTATCTATTGCTCCAGAAAACGAATTGGTGGAACAGTTATTTCCTTATATTAAAAATGTAAACGATGTAAAAGATTACCAAAAGAAAACTGCACTTAGAAGTGAGTTTGACAGAAAAAGCCAAGTTAAAGATAAAACTGGTTGTTTGTTAGATGGCGTTTATGCAGTTAATCCAGTAAATGGGCAGAAAGTAAAATTATATCTGGCAGACTTTGTTTTAAATGGATATGGAACAGGTGCGGTAATGGCTGTTCCAACTCACGACCAAAGAGATTTTGAATTTGCGCAAAAGTTTAATATTCCAATGATTCAAGTTATTGACGGCGATTGTACTAAAAACGCTGTTGAAAAAGCAGAATATTTGGCTAAAAATAGCAAATTAATGAATTCTGGCGAATTTTCTGGAATGGAAGTTAAAACTGCAAAACCTTTAATGGCGGATATGATAGTTAATAAAGGTTTTGGTAAAAAAGTTATTAACTATTCATTAAAAGACTGGCCATTTAACAGACAACGTTATTGGGGTGAACCATTCCCTGTTGTGTTCTGTGAAAAATGCGGTATTGTGGGGTTAGACGAAAAAGATTTACCATTGACTCTTCCAGAAACAAATGATTATATGCCAAATGCAAATGGTGATTCCCCTCTTTCTAAAATTGAAAGTTTTGTTAATTGCACTTGTCCAAGATGTGGCGGTAAAGCAAGAAGAGAAACTGACACAATGCCAAACTGGGCTGGGTCTAGTTGGTATTGGCTTAGATATTGTGACCCACACAACGATAAAGCACTTGCAGATTATGAGAAATTAAAATATTGGGGAAGTGTTGATGTTTATACTGGTGGAACAGAACATATAACACGTCATGTTCTATATGCATTTTTCTGGCAAAACTTTTTGTACGATATTGGCGTTGTTCCAACACGAGATCCATTTATTAGAAAAATGGGTAGTGGGTTAATTTTGGACGATGAAGGAAAAAAGATGAGTAAATCATCTAAAAATGGTGTTTCCCCACAAGAAGTAATAGATAAGTATGGCGTTGACGTGGCAAGAATGCATGTACATTTTTTAGCAGGTTACGAAGATAATTGTGGCTGGACATATAAAGGTATTGAAGGAATTGTGAACTTTTTAGACAAAGTTTGGAAATTGCAAGATATTATTAAGGGCGAAGAAATTTCAAGTAAACACGAAGCAGACTTACATCAATTAATAAAAAAAGCATCAAGTGACTATGAAAACTTAAAGTTAAATACATGTATTGCTGCTCTTATGACATTTATTAAAAAAATTAAAGAAGATGGCTATATTACAAAAGAAGAATTAAGACAATTTTTAATTATTTTAAACCCATTGGCTCCACATATTACAAGTGAAGAATATGAAATTGTTTTCGGTAAAGATATTTTAGATGAAACCTTCCCTGAATATGATGAATCTAAAATGGCTAAAAAAGAAGTAAATTTGCCAGTTCAAGTTAATGGTAAGTTAAAAGGAACAAAACTAATTGATCTATCACTTACCCAACAAGATATAGAAAGAGAATGTTTGTCTGTTGCAAAAATAACAGCAGAACAAATTAAAAAAGTAATTTATGTTCCTGGCAGAATTATTAATTTTATAATTTAAAAAATTAATTAAAAATAGGCATAATTATAGTTAATAAAATTTTATTCTTATAAATTATAAAAAAAATACGCAATATATTTGCGTATTTTTTATTTATGGGGTGGATGATGGGACTCGAACCCACGGTCTCCAGAGTCACAATCTGGCGCGTTAACCAACTACGCTACAACCACCATAAATACCCTATTAATATATTACAATTAAAACTCGTTGTCAATCTTTTTTACTATCTAAAGAAATATCGCCAAGCGACAAATATGTTTAACATTTGTTAGGCTTATCACTGACCTAAAATACATTTCTTTGCAAAAAGCAAAGTGAGATAGGTTTAAAACTTTCAAATAGTATGAAAGTTTTAATGTAGTTTTATTTATAAAATTTGTAAACAAATTTTGTGTAATAATTTTCATTATTGAAGCATAGCTTAACATTCTAAAATTGTATTAATGACAAAATGATTAATTTTTTTTATTTTTTTATTGACATTAATTGCATCATTGTGTATAATGACAAAGTTTAAAAGAGAAAGCATTGAGATATACACTATGTCTTGGTAAGATAATGAACATACGTTCGAATCTTACATATCAAATAAAGTGCTGTTAAATAAACAATTGATGGATTGTAGCTCAGCTGGTTAG
>SAMEA104315436__coassemble_1562_pt1 | contig 13018 bp, 9 predicted proteins | sample SAMEA104315436__metabat2_low_PE_038 | metagenome-assembled genome bin SAMEA104315436 (sample SAMEA104315436) | gut metagenome | biome: Monkey gut; feature: monkey-associated habitat; material: faeces | place: China | collected 2013 | reverse complement strand
TAACTTTTTGTTATAGCAATAATAAAAAATTGCTATTTGACCTTTTGAGGTTATTGTAACATAATTTTCTCAAAAGGAGTTTTTTTATGCATAAAAAAGTAACTAAAATTTTAACCTTAATGTGTTTGCTAATCTTAGGACAAATTTGTTTTGTAGCTTGTGGACAAACAGATAATTCTAATAATCAGCAACCAGAGGTTATAAATAGTAATTCTTTTACTTATGAAAAACAGGGTGAATATTTTTTAATCACCGGAGGAGCAATTTTAAATAGTGAAATAACTTTTCCAACTTCAATTGATAATAACTCAATATCTGGAATATCAGACAATGCATTTACAGGAAATACATTAATTGTATCAATAACGATACCAGATAGTTATATAAAAGTTGGTGAAAAAGCCTTTAAAGATTGTAGTAATTTAAAAAACATAACTTTACCATTAAATTTAACTAATGTTGGTAAAAGTGCATTTAGTAACTGTAATTTATCTAAAGTTAAATTAGGTTTTTTATGCTCTGATGATAATATAAAGGCAACTAACATTTTAAAGAATACTAAAGAGATTGAAGTATTAGAAGGTGTTACAAATATTATAGATTCTTGTTTTGAAGATTGTGATACTTTAACAAAAGTTACTTTACCAAATTCTTTGCAAAATATTGGTAAAAAAGCATTTTTTAAATGTACATCTTTGAAGTCAATAAATATACCAAGTAATATAAAAACATTTAAAGAATCAGTTTTTAATGGGTGTTTAAGTATTGTAGAATTTGATTATTTTGGTGATATTGATGTTTTAGAAGAAAGAGCATTTACATGTAGTTCTATTAAAAAAATATCTTTAAGTAATAATTGTAAAAGTATTCCACTATACACATTTGAAAATTGCTTTGACTTAGAAATGGTAAATATAAAAAGCGATTTTCTTGATGTTTCTGATAATGCATTTTATGGATGTACTTCATTAAAAAATATAGATTTTTCAAAAATAACAAATTACGGTAAAAATTCTTTTTATAATTGTTCATCGTTAAAAGAAGTAATAATGAACAGCAAAGTTGAGTTTATTCCAGAAAATACATTTAATAAATGTTATAGTTTAAATAAAATAGTTTTATCTGAAAATTTAAAAGAAATATCTGATTTTGCATTTGCAAATATAAAGGAATTACAAAGTATTTTTATTCCAAAAAATGTTGAGACAATAAATGTTTATGCATTTTCAAATTGTGAAAATTTATTAACAATAGATATTAATGCTATATCATGTAATTATTTTTTAAGTTGTTTTGACAAATGTAACAATTTACAAAAGGTAAAAATTAATTCAACGAAACAAAACTTTTTAGATAATAACAATAAAGAAAACTTTTTGAATTCTATTGATGATGTATGTGAAATTTTTAACTATATAGATTCTACCTCATTAGAATTTAGTGATTCTATAAAATTTGAAGAATATTCTGATGGTAATTTTTTATATAGAGAAATAAATGGTAATTTAAAATTAATTAAACCTATTAATAAACAAAAAACATATTTAATTCCTAATAGTTATTTAGATAAAAATATTGTTTCAATAGCGAATTATGCTTTTTCAGATAATGAAGTTTTAGAAAGTATTACATTATCTGATAATATTTCAGAAATAGGTGATTATGCATTTTTTAATTGTAAAAATTTATTAAAATTTTATGCGCCAAAAAATTTAAATATAATTAAAAGCAGAGCATTTACAAATTGTGAAAAATTAAATGAAGTTATTTTAAATGAAAATTTAACAGAAATTGGTAAATATTGCTTTTATCAATGTATCTCATTAACTTCTATTAAAATTCCTATTTGGACTAACATTATAGGTGAAGGAGCATTTAAATACTGCAATGAATTAGAAAATGTTGAAATAAATAGTGAAATAGAAACAATTGAACCTTCTACTTTTTCAAATTGTTCTAAATTAAAAAAAATAAATATTCCAGAATCTGTTACATTAATAGACTCTTATGCATTCTCTTATTGCACCGCATTAGAAAACATAAATTTACCAGAAAGTTTAGAAGAATTAGGATACTATGTATTTGAGGGATGTTCAGACTTAAAAACAATTATTTTTGGTAGTCAACTTTCGTATTTAGGGGAAACTTGCTTTAAAGGTTGTAACAATATTTTAAAAATAAGTTTAAACACAACAAGAGAAGAATTTTGCAATTATTGTACTTATGGAATTTCAAATAATCCTATTAAAGATAACGATGCTTATTTATTAAAAATATTTAGCATTGATTCTATAGAAAAGCTGGAATTTAAAAAGGAGGTATAAAAACGATAAAAAAAACGATTTAAAATATCTATAAGGAGGTAAAAATGGATATTAAAAAGAAAAGGAAAGTATTAATATTTACTTGTTTACCAATGTTGGTTTTAGTACTGCTATCTTCATATTTTATGGGTCTAGCATTAATTAAACAACAACCTGTTTTAGCAGATACAAACAATAAATATACAATTAATGCTGGTTGTACATATCAAACTCCAGATAATAAAAAATATTTATCTAAACATGCTGAAAGTTGGAATAAAATGTCATTTAATTCTAGTACTTTTGGTAAATTAGAGATTAGTGGAGTAAATCCAGAAGCAAATTATGACAATGTTTTAGCATATTCCTTGAAAGGTGATTCACCAGTCTCTATTACTTATACATCCCTTTTTAGTAATAATTATATAAATAATTCTGTTTGGAATATAAGCAAAGATTCAGCTCAAAGAGTAAATGGAATTTCTTTGAATAAATCAAGTATATGTAAGGGAGCATTTATTTTAGAGAAAAAACAAATTGGAGAAAAAAATTACAAAGTTGAGAAAAAACTCAATAATATTTTCGAAAATAAAGTTGCTGTAAAAATTGATTCATTAAATGGTGACCAAATAAACACAGGATGTTATTATAGAGCAACTGTTGCTTATGAAATATACCGTAAATATGAAGTTAAAAAAAGATTTTTATGGTGGAATTGGACTGATACAAAAACAGAATATAAAAATTGCTTAGAAAGTTATAATTTCTTTGTAGGTAAAAATTCATGCAAAATACAATTGTTAGATTTAGCCGAAAAAGATTATTCTCAATATGCAGATGATGATGAACAAAAAGATATAATTAAGAATGGAGATACATTATTAAATAATTCTGTTACAGTAAAAGGCTTTAAGATTAATTATTTAGGAAACAAAAGCTATAATGTGAAATATTCTTATAATAATAAAAGTTTTGTTCAAGCAACTGATGGACTAGAATTAAAACAAAATGGCAAATATATTATCTCTGTAAAAAGTTTGTTTGGAAAAGAAACATTAACTACAATTTATGTATTTAATGGCGGATTTAATAAGGGTTATTCATCATATTTTGGTCAAAACATTTTACATGGAAAACAAGTAGCTAATTTAGAACAAAAATTAGAAACATATCAAGTTGGAGTTGCTGTTAAGCTTATTGGAACAAATGGATTCCTACCAACATTAAGAGGGAAAATAACAAATAATTCCACAAACGCAATAACAATAATTAATCCATCAATAAATGAACAAACTTTTGTTTTAAATACCCCAGGAGTGTATTCTATTGAATTGGTAAATGGTGATACTAATTTACCAGGTACATATTATACATACAATTTTGCATTTATTGTATCTGAGCAATCGGCTAAACCTAGTATTAATATTAGCAATATTTTAACAAGTTCTTCTATAAAAGATTATTCATCTAAGTTTATAGATGTTAAATACATAATGAAATCAGGAAAAGTTGCACATATATGTTTCAATAAAGATGATTACACTATGGCATACCAATTTGCTTTTGCAGTTGAAAAAAAATATGTAACAAAATTAGATGATGGTTATTTATATGATGGAAATAAGTATACAAATAACTTAAGTCTTGTAAAAGCTATGAATAAAAATATTGATGATAAAATATCTTACAATTTCTTTACAAATGCAAATAAAAGTATATTTATAGATACAAGTGATTTAGCTTCTTATATAAATGTTGAAGACTTAAACTATAATAAAGATGTTTATTTAACTACGGCAGTAGAACAAGGTAAAATGTCTTTAAGACAAAATATTTTGGATGCTAATTTCAGATTTGTTCAAGCAGGAACATATGAAAGCGAAACAATTACTGCTAAAAATTTAAAAAATAATAAAATAACTAAGTTATCATACAATACTAAACTTGGCTCTATGCTAAAAGAATCTGGAAAGTATTTAATTACTGAAACAAATAGTTATGGTGAAAGTATTCAATATAATATTATTTATTGTAAAGAATATACAGCACAAATTACATTAGATGTAGATGGCAATGAAGTTGTTTTATCTAATAATAATTATCAAATCATAAATGGTAAAAAAGTAAGTATAAAAACAATAATTAATGAACTAGATGCAGATGGAGTATTGACAATAGCAAATTTAAATACAAAACAAATTTCAATGTTTGATAATGATGATGCATCTTATATTGATTTAGAAAATGATAATTATTTATTAACATTTATGGATAGATCAGGAAACACTTATAACCTAGTAATTAATTGTAATGATAATGAAATTAAATCAATAAGCGAAGCAATAAATATTGTAAAAAATGAAAATTTAGAATTATATAAATATATTGTTAAGCAAAAAGTTTCAAGTTTAACAAATACATATAATTCGGTTAATTAGGAGGTGGATATGAAAAAAATAAAAAAACTATTTAATCCACTTATTTTGCTGGTTCTTTTAGTTGCAATTGCTTTTAATACGGTATCAATAAAAGCAATTTTTGCAAAAGAATCAAATGGTGTTGTTGCAGAAACTATTGTTCAAATGGAGCAAACAGAAACTACTTATAATATTAAAAATTTTGACAATACAATTGTAGAAGAGTACGAAAAGCATAAAGAGATAAAAGACAATGTTGAAAATAACATTTCAACATTTGCAAACTCAAATACGGAAACAGAAGAAGAGTTAACAAATGATGATGTAATAAATTACTTTATTTTACAAATGGTTTATGAAGATGTCGCATATGCTATATCCGATCAAGGTTTTGAAATTTTTGAATCAACAGCCTTAGACTTAGAAAATAGCCTTCAATATTTTGGTTTAACCTATACAGAAAATAGTATAGTTGAAAATAATTATTTAATGGCTGGTTTTGTAAGAATAGTTAATGACGATTCAGTTTTAGATACAAATATTAAGTTAGTTTCTTTTAATAATGGTGAAGATGATGGTTATAAATATTTAATAACAGACTTTAACATTGAAAAGAATAATAGTCATTTTGTTTATTATGATAAATACGTTAAATATTGGTGGGTAAATGAAAGAACTATAAAATATACAATAAATGATAATCAAGAAGAAAATTACGATTTAAGTTTAGGTAAATTATTTTCTTATGATGAATTAGAATATATTTATGAGTCTAATTTTACATATACTTCGCAAGAAGTAGTATCTATGTTTAACTATTTAGACTATGATAAATTACAAGAAACAATTGATAAAATTAATGAAGAACAAAAAGCAAATGGTTATTATGTACAAGAAATAACAATTACTTATATAGATTTAGATTTAATTCAAGAATGGGAAAGAGGACAAGATAAAACTACATTCTTTGGCTATGACCTAGAACAATTAAATGCTGCATTTGGAGCAGATACAACATTACAATTTGATGCTGACGGCGGAGTTAAAAAAGGTGAGTTAATTGAAACAACTAATTGGCTTAAAGTTGGCTTAATGTTTTTAGCAGGATGTGCTGCTATGCTTATAGGTGCTGCACTCGCTCCATTAACTGGTGGCTGTTCATTTGGGGCATCATTGTTATGTATTATGAAAATGACAGCAGTTGCTGTTGTGTCAGATTTACTAACAAAAACATTGATATCTACAATTTCCGGTGTTATATCAGGGAAAGGTTTCTTCGATTCATTAACTGGTGCCATAAAATCTACTTTCACAATTGAAAATATAGCACAAACATTTATGACTTCGGCAATAATGAGCGCAGTGATGGTTGGTAGTGGCCTTGTTAAAGCATGTTTTACAGAAGATACACCGGTTTTGACTGAAAATGGATATAAAGCCATAAATGAAATTAATATTGGAGACAAAGTTTTAAGTTATAGTGAGTTAACAGGAATGATAGTCGCAAAAGAAGTGACAGACATATTAGTTAATGAATCTGACGATGTTTGTACAATTGCATTATCAAGTGGTGATGTTATAACATCAACTTCTCTTCATCCATGGTATGTGCAAAATAAAGGCTGGGTTCCTGCATATGCACTAACCGAAACAGATAATTTATTGACACAAACAGGTGAAAATGTTAAAATATTAGGTGTACAAAGACAAAAATTAGATGAACCTATAAATGTTTACAACATAACCGTTGGCGATGAAAATACCGATGAGTATCATAACTATTTTGTTGGAAATGATAATGTTTTGGTTCATAATGATTGTGCAACAGATGTAAAAAGTACAAATAATAATAAACAACCAACCGATAAGCAAATAAAGTATCAAAGAAAAAAAGCGGTTGATAAAGCTTGGAAAAAAGAATATGATCTTATAAAAAACAAACAACCTTCAAAATATAACTGGACTCCCGCACAAAGAAAAGAGATTTTATTAAATGGTAGAGTTAAAGGTTACGATGGTTGCCACTTAATTGATGTACAAAAATGCAAAGAAATGGGAAGGTTTGATTTGATTGGCAATCCCGATAATATTGTATTTTTGAAAAGATTTGGACAAAATAGTCATTTCTATATTCATGGAAATAATTGGAGAAATCTAACAGATTTAAATAAAGTAAAAGAAATTTTGCCTTGGATTACAGAAAATTTGACCAAATTAGGTCTTTAAAGGAGAATACTTTAAATGTATTTAGACGAATTATTAAAAACAAAATGGAACATCGAGCGGGATAACTCTGAAGGAAAAATTTTTGTTGTTATGAAAGAATTTTCTAATAAAACATATTTACATGTTTTATGGAAAAAAATTGACATTAATTTTTATGAAAAATTTGAAAATGCTTATAATATTAAACTTTTACCTGAGTTAGTAGATTTTTATAAACAATTTAATGGATGTAATTTATTTTTATCTTCAATTGTTATTTATGGTTTATGTGTTAAAGAATCAACACCTATGGATTTTGCTTTAAATGATTTGAATAAACATCAAGACTTAGCCGATAAAAATTTACCTAAAGAAATGTTAGATGATATAGTTTTTTTTGGTGGAGTAGGGGAATATAATCTTTATTATAAACAATCTGAGATTAACAATCCTAAGATATATTTATCTAAAGATGGAGATGTTACACCAAGCAAAATTTTTAATTCTATTAAAGATACATTAGAGTATTATTTAAAATATTTAATTCCAGAATACGACCAACATGGTTATAGAAAACATCCAAACACTGATGCTTGGTGTAAAAAATTTCCGTTAGAGCAAAACTCCTTTTGGGGTGATATTACTTGGGATATTGATCAAAAAAAACTAATGATAGATAATTTAAATAAATAAATTTCTAATAAACAAATTTTAAATACGAACAACAATCGTAGTAAAAATAAATCATTAATTAATTAAAACGGAGTTGTTTAAAACAACTCCGTTTTAAAAGATATAAAATAATTTTCTATATGTTTTTAAAGGAATAATTTATGATAGAGTTAAAAAGGTTAAATAAAACATACTTTTCTAAAAGTGGACAAAATGTTGTTGCATTAAATGATATTAATATTAAACTAGATGAAACTGGTTTAGTATTAATTAATGGTGAAAGCGGTTGTGGTAAAACTACTCTTTTAAATATTCTTGGCGGTTTAGATAAAAAAACGTCAGGAGAATATATTATTGATGGGAAAAATATAGAAGGTTTTAAATCTTTAGATGATTTTAGAAATCAAATTGTTGGTTTTGTTTTTCAAGACTTCAATTTAATAGATAATTTAAATGTGTTTGATAATATAAATTTGGCTCTATCTCTTCAAGATAAAGTTAATCAAAAAATTGTTTCAGAAGTGTTAAACAAGGTTGGCTTACAAGGTTATGAAAATAGAAAAATAAATGAGCTTTCTGGTGGACAAAAACAACGTGTAGCAATAGCGAGAGCATTAGTTAAAAATAGTCAAATAATATTGGCAGATGAACCAACAGGGAATTTAGATAGCGAAACAAGTAAGGAAATATTTGATATTTTAAAAAGAATATCAAAAGAAAAATTGGTAGTTGTAGTATCACATGATAAATTTTTATCTAACAAATATGCAGATAGATTAATTGAATTAAACGACGGTAATATTATTAGCGATACTAAGTATATTAGCGATACAAAAATCAATAAAACAAATTATTTTAACACAACATCTAAGCCATTAAAATTTAGATACATAGCAAACTTAGCAAAAAACAACATATGGAGTCACAAATTTAAAACAATTATAGCTATTATTTTATTATCTTTAACGACATTAACTCTATGTATAGGAAGTTCTCTTTTGTTTTTTGATGCACAAAAAGCTGTTAGCATCTCCATTAAAAACAATTCTATGTTTATTGCACAAAGTATTTATACAAGTGATGAGAATAATTATAAACCTGTAGTTTTTGATAGTTATACTGACATTAATATGGCTGTTTATTCCGAAGTCTTAGATGATGATAAACATATAAAAGGGTATAATATAACTTTAGATTTAAATAATTCAAAATACTTTGAAGATTGTTTTTATTTAATTGAATCGAAGCAAAATTTGTTAGAATTAGGTTATGATTTTTATGGGGCTAACGATTTATCTAATGATGGAGTATATATTACAGATTATGTAATAGATTATTTGTTGGCAAATGAGTATTTATTAAGCGAGCCTATTGATAACGCTAACTATCAAGCGATGGTAGGTAAATACATACAAAAATATAACGAATTTGAAAATACTTTTGAAAATAAATATAAAATAGATGGAATAATTAAAACAGATTATAGAAATTATTATGATGAAAATTTTGATATTAAATTAGAATATAACAAAGAGTTTTCAAATTTTGATGTATATGAGAAATTTGTATGTCAAAATAAAAACACTATGTATTTACCTATTTATTTTAATGAAACATATTTAAAAAATAATTATAAAGAAGTTAGTATCTTAGATTTACAATCAAGTTCTCAAAAGTCTTTAAATATACAAACTAACCAAGATAATTTTATAAATAGAATTTCTCTATCTTCAAACATTTATAATTTTGATACTATATATAATGGCAAAATTGTTCCTGCTTCATCAATTGAGTTAACTGAAAATGAAATTTTAATAAATTTAAAATTATATAACAACCTATATAATAATGAAGTAAAGTTTTTAGAATTATTAAAACATGTTACTAACTTAGATGGAGAAAAATTATGTGACTATAATTTTAAAAATATAAATACTGATTTAAAACTAATTTATAAACATGATAAGTTAAATCAATCATTATTAAATATCAATGCAAAAAAAATAGTAGGAATAGTTATAAAAGATTTTTCATCACAAGAGACAGATGGCTTTGAAATATACACAAAAGAAAGTGATATAAAAAATAATTTTATATTAAATTATTGTAACAATTTAACAAAAGTCAAAACAGATAGCAACATATTAAAAAAAGTATATACTTTAAGAGAAAGTTTTAATATAGGTGTTTTTAATATTATAGCGGAAGATATATATTCTTTGGAACAATCAGCCAAAATTATCAGTTTTATATTTTTATCTTTGAGTGTTGTTTTAGGTTTAATTTCTATATTTGTAGCAATAAATGTCGTTTCTTTAAGTATAAATGAAAAAAAGCGTGAAATAGGAATATTAAGGGCTATTGGTACAAAAAGTAAGGATGTAGAAAAAATATTCTTATTAGAAAATGCAATTGTAGGGTTTTTATCCTTTATCATTTCGCAAGCTTTCATATGTTTATCTATTGTTTTTATGAATGTTATTTTTTCTAAAAATTCTTGTGTGGGGACAAAATATTTATTTTACGATTATAAGACATTATTAATTTCTTTAATCACAACAATAATTTTATGTGTTATTGTATGTATAATTCCTATAAAAAAAATAAATAAACTTAATCCAATTGATAGCATAAGAAGTATTTAAAGAATAAATGTTTAAAGCAAGTTATAAAAAAACAGGTTATATTTGAATTATATAACTTGTTTTTTATTTTATTAATATATGCAGGCATTTACTTTATTCCTCTTGCAATTAGTGTTTGTTCTAAATCATTAACACGATTAAACAAATTTGCAAAAAACATAATGAATAATAGATGACTCTGAGTAAAGAAAGTTTTTAAATTAAATTTAACATTTCTTGCTTTTAGTGTTTGTTTTAAATTTGATAAATCGTAAGATATGATTGTTATAAAGTTTATGGCAATTACAAGCATTAAAGATAAATTGTTTACATTAACTTTAAAAATTTTTAAAGGAGTAAATAACTGAGTAAATCCTACTGCCAATTTACTTGGAGTTATAACATTAGAGAAAATAAATGCTCCATTCGCAACAATAAATATTTTCCATACAACAATTAAACTATTTATAACATTATCGAATATTAAATTAAATAAAAACACTATAACAGCAAAAAAGAGTATTTTATATAAATTAATTAATGTTTTTTTAAAAGATATTTTGAAAATAAAAGAGAATAATATATTTGTTAATGTAAATCCAGCAAGGATATAAATATTATTAGTAAAAAAAACAAATATAGAAAATAAGATAAAGATAATTATTGTAATAAACATTATTTTTCTCCAGTAATTGCAGTTAATATATCTTCATTTTCAATATAGTTTGTTAGTTTAAACTTTTCTATTATTTGCAATTTTAATGGTATATAAATATTGTTATTTCTAAAAACATTTAAATTATATAAAATATCTTTTATAGGTAAAAATGTATCTATACCTTCATTGTTAAGAATCATTACTTTGTCGGCATATATAATTTCTTCTAGAAAGTTAGTTGTAAATATTACTGTGGTTCCATTTTGTTTTAATGTTAAAAATAGATTATATAAAGATTGTTTTGTTGTGGGATCTAAATATACGCTTGCTTCATCAAATATTATTATTTCTGGTCGTATCGCAAGCATATTTGCAATGGCAATACGTTGTTTCTGACCTGTAGACATTATATATGTTTCTTTATGTTTATAGGGTAACATATCTACCATTTTTAGTGCATAATCAATTCTTTCATCATATTCGTCTTTTTTAATGTTATGATTTTTTAAAGTAAAACATATATCATCATATACATTATTAAAAATAATCTGATTGTCTGGATTTTGAAAAACGATACCAATTGTTGCTTTTTTGTTTTTCAAATTTATTCCGTCTATGGTTATTTGTCCTTTTTTATTTTTTAAAAGCCCAGATATTAATTTTATTAGTGTTGTTTTACCACTCGCATTATTGCCGGTTATTGCAATAACTTCACCTGTGTTTATTTCAAAATTTAAATTTGTTAGTTTAAAATTATCATATTTAAAACTCACATTATCAAATTTTATCATTTGTACTCTCCTTGTTTAAAGGTACTTTTTCATTAGATTTTTCTTCGCTATTACTCTCATTGAGATTAGATGAAATAGTTTCGTCTTCACCATTATAAGATTCTTTAAACAATTTGTTATATGCTCCCATTTTTTTAAGCCCCAAATCAAGTGAATATATAACAATAACTTGAATGGGAAGCATAATAATTTGTTTTAATATACGAGTTGGTAAAATTGCAAAAATTGCTTTTTTGCTTGTTATGTATATCCATAAACTATTTAAAATTCCATTACAACATACCAACACAATTAAACAACTTAAAATTAAGTTTATAAGTAATTTCTTTGTTGTTGGATTATTTTTTCTTTGTAAAAAAATTCCGTAAATAAAGCCCATTAAAAGAGCAGTTATTGTGTAACCTACAAAGTATGCTCCAAACGGAAATAACAAAGCACCAATTAAATCTGCTAGTCCCGCTATAAACATTGTCCACCAAGGACCAAGTAATATTCCAGAAAGCATTACTGGAATAAACGAAAATGATATTACTAAAATTGGGGTTTTAATAGATAGAAATCTGCTTAAAACTATTGTTGTAGCAAGTAAAAGTCCTGCAAGAATAATTTTTTTAATTTTTGACATAAAAAATACACTCCTTTTAATTTATGAAACATTGTATTATATTTGATTTTATTTTATTTTAAAATCTAAAAATAAAATGCAAAAAAACATTAACGTACGTTAATTACAAAAAGTGTATTATATTTCAAATTTTAATTTACGTTCAAGTAAAACAATATACTTTCTCATGGGCATCTGTTTCCTTAATTGCTAGTTATTATATGATTAATTAATTTAAAATGCAAACTAAATATGCAAGTTTTTTCAAATTTTTAAAATAATGAAGAAAAATTTCCCAAATTTATTGGTGTCGAGTCATATAAAAGGTAAGTTATCTTTAATAAATATCATAATAGAATTTAATAATAAAATATTTTTTAATTTTCTAATCCTAATAAATAGTCTGAAGATACTTTAAAATACTTAGCAAGAATAATGAGTTGGCTACCTTTTACATCTGCTTGATTATTTTCCCAACGACATAATGATGATGAGCTAATTTTTATGTTTTTTGCTAGGGCTTGAATTGAAAGTCCTTTTTCTATTCTTAATTCTTTTAATCTTTCTGCGAAAATTTCCATAACATATCCTTATTTTATATTATCGGAAGTTTTGTCTGAATGCACCGAAGGTATATTCTGAGCAAAACTGATTATTATTCAAATCGTGATGTCGTAATTTGTAACGAATTTGCGTTAGCAAACGAAAATTTTAACTTGTTTAAAATTTATCATCACATAATTT
>SAMEA104315436__coassemble_1448_pt1 | contig 14212 bp, 2 predicted proteins | sample SAMEA104315436__metabat2_low_PE_038 | metagenome-assembled genome bin SAMEA104315436 (sample SAMEA104315436) | gut metagenome | biome: Monkey gut; feature: monkey-associated habitat; material: faeces | place: China | collected 2013 | reverse complement strand
ACCGCCGTCAGTTAATGCATAATTGTTAATTTTACCATTTTCAATATACAATTTTGTTACAGTTTTAGAATTTTCACCAACAATTGCACCAAATGTTACATTAACATTATTTTCTTTTTCTATAATTTGTGCTGAACCAGTAAATGTGCAATTTACTACTATTCCTTCATTTTTGCCAACAAGTCCGCCTAATACATAAGACTTACCCTCAGGCGCAGAACCTGTTGTTGTTATATTTAAAGATGAATTGCAATCGTGAATTGTACCTGAATTTTTTCCAACTAACACGCCATAAATTATTGTATCAGTTGTATTAGTGTCAGCATTTGTATCTATGGTAACTTTTGCACCATCTGTAAAGCCAACATTATTTAAAGTAACATCTGAGCCTGTTGAGCCAATTAAACCATTAGAACTAAACGAAATATCTCCTGCAAATTTTATGTTTTTTAAAGACGATGTTTCTATCGTACTAATTAAATTCTCAGAATTCAATTTAAGATTTCTCAGTTCATTATTTTGACCATCTAATGTTACGCCAGATAGCGTTTCAATAATTTGTGAAGCCGAACCTGTATACCCTACATTTATGTTGCTAATTATAACAAATTTGCTATGTGAATTAACAAGATTAACTAATTCCTTTAAAACTTTTAAGTTTGGAATTTGAGAATAATAATCATTTAAATTTGCATTCTCATCGAAATTCACAATTTCTTCATATGTACCATTGTTTTCGTTTAACATTGTACAACGTTTTAAGTAAGTTATATTTTCAAACGCACCATTAGAGATTGTTGGATAATTATAGTTATATTTAGTATTACATGAATAATATGTGTCACTTCCAAAACTTTCTGTCGTTCCATAAAGGTTTTTTGTATTAGTAACGCTCATTTCAATAGAGTCTGATTCTGTTATAACGTCATTTGGCAAATTTGTGCTTAGTTTAATGTTAGAAGTTGGTTTAACAATTGTATAACATTTTTCAAAACTACCTTCAAAACTAACAGTATTGTTAGCATCTAACTTTGGAGAAACAAATAAATAGTCTTTATTTTCTATTTCAGCCGTTATTGTACCACTTGCATAACTATAAGAAATAATTCCTGAATTTGTGCCAGCAAAACCACTAAGAGTTACGTTGCTACTATTTTTTTCCAAACTTACGTTGCAGTTTGAACCAAAAATTTTACCAGTGTTATTTCCAACAAAACCGCCGACATTTTTTAACTTAGTATCAGTTTTTGCAATGTTAATATAGCCAAAGAATTGTGTTGAATTGTCTGTTGTATCATTTAAACGTTCTTGTACGCTACATGTGTAAACAATACCATTGTTAACATTAACTAATCCGCCTAAATTTTCATAATTTTTAGATTTTAAACCATCATCGGCTTCGTCAATATATATTTTTGAAATAATACCAGAGATAGCACTTCTTTCATCTATTTTGTTAATTGGAGTAAAGTCGGTTTTAACAATTCCACCATATGCACCACTTCCAAATAAAACGGTATTATATAACGAAATTTGATAATCTTTTAGTTCAAATTCATCAATTGTTGCGTATAATTTTCTTGTATATGTACTAAATAAGGTTCTTTCTTTAGCTTTTCCTTTAGTTGTTTCTACAAAACCATATAAATTTTTATTTTCATCATCAATTTTATTTATATTATCTTGTAAAGTTAGTGTTCTTTTAGTTAACTCATTATCAATTAAATTATAAGGTCTAATTTTTGACCCTTTAATTGCTGCGGCCTGTGCTATATTCCAAATTGAGCAATCTTTCGCCATTTCACTATAAAGATTATTTTCTATTAAAGTGTTGCTTGCTACAGAAAGTGTTACTGTTGAGCAATATTTTACCTTTTCAGCCTTTAAATTTCCATCTTCAGAATTATTAGCAATAGCATCAATTCCCTCAGTACTTTTGCTTGCAAACAATGTTGTTAAACAAATAATAGAATCATTTTTAGTTTTATCACCTAATGTAAGTGTTCCAGCGTTAAAGCCTACAACACCTGCAATATTTTGATTTTTTACAAGTTTATCAAGTAAAGTAATTTCTCCGGATGCTATTGAATTTAGTATTGTAAATTCTGTATTTTTACTATTATACCCTATAATTCCACCTGCACGTAAACATAAAGTTGAAGGTAATTTATTAATAGTTATTGTTCCTTCAAAAATTACATTTTTAATTGTTCCTGAATCGCTTGTTATGCCAGTTATGCCACCTAAGTTTAAATATATTTCATTAGTTGTATTATTAGACTCTATAACAGACATATCTCCATAGTAAGAAATTGCACCTTCCGCTGAAATCTGTTTTACGCTACCAGCAATACCACCAATAAAATTGCTTGAATCTTTTTTGCTGGCAGCCAATGAAAATTCAAATGTGCTAAATTCGGTTTGCTCACCATTCTTTGAAGCACCAAATATGTAAAAAGCATTATTGCCTATTGTTTTAATATTTGATGCAGAACCACATGCCGTACCTACATATTGATTGCAGATATATTGTGTATCTTTTAATTTTATTTTAGGAGCAAAGTAAATTGATGTATCTTTTGAAGGAGCGTCAGTTAAGCATAAATCAGTAACTTTTCCTACTAAACCGCCAACCGAGAAATTAGTTACACAAGAATATTCATCTTTTGCGCCTGTAATAGTTAAGCCTTCTTTTGATACAACTATGTCATTTAATGCTAAATTAAGATTATTGCTCTTGCCACCAATTATACCAACGTTTATTTCTATTACATTTTCATTGCTACTATCAGATGATGAATTTGCAAATGTTACATCCAAAGCCGTATTTATGTTCAACGTAGAAATAGTGGTTGTTCCTTCTGCATCGCCAAATAATAACCCTATATTTATTCCTTGGCTAGAATTAGAAGTAATTATTTGTGTAAATTTAAATGAAGCATTTCTTATTTTTATGTTTTCAATTGTTATGTTTTCTTCACCAATTGCAAAAAGATAACCTATATTATTAGCATCACTCAAAGGTAAACGGCATGAATCGTCAAAAGATATATTTTTAAAACTACCATTTTTTGTTTCATAAGTTACACCGGCTACATTTCCATTTTTAGCCAAGAAATCACAATTTGTATATATTAAATCTGAATATGAAGTGTTTGTTGACTTTTCTACAAATGCCTTTCTACATTTGTTAAATGTTAATGTTGTAATTGTGCTACTTACAGCACTAGTAAACAATGAACAATTTAGGTTACTAAACCCACACTCATTTGTTGCACCTAAAATTGTACCTTTTATTGTACCTAAAGTGTTTTGCCAGTTCTTACAATCTATCATCTCTGTAACAATAAATGTTGCATTTTCATTCCAATGTAATGAAAATTTATGGAAATCAGAAGTTGAGCTTATTTCATAAACATTATTAGGAGAAACATACATGATATGTGGGAAAGTTTCTGTTATATCTCTATTCCAGTTATTTTCCTTATACCAATCTTTTTTATTAAACATTAAATCAATTTGAGCACCATTATCAATAAATACTCCTTGATATGAATAATAAGAAGTAAATATATCAGAAGCATCTGAATTGGTTATTTTCACTAAAGAATCTTCTTTAAATTGTATTGCTTTTAAAGATAAAATGGTAGAATTTTCACCGGCTGTTTCTTGTGCTACGCCCAATTCGCCATTAATTGTCGCACTTATTTTCCCTTGATCCTTGAATAAATTGAATGATTCTTTACCCCAATAATTCATGGCATTAAATTTATCAATTAAAATACCATTGTCTTCATTATAACCAATTAAGCCTGCTACGTATGCATTTTTATTACCTAAAACATCACCAACAGCATAAATTTCTTTAATTTGTAAAGATTTAGATGAGTCAGTAGTATTTTCATCTGCCTTTACTTTAGGAGAATAACCAATTATGCCACCTACATAAGAAGCAGTTTGATTTATAACGTTTAGTTTAGAATATCCAATGCTTAATTTTCCACCATATTCATAGCCAACTAAGCCACCAACAATAGAAGGTTTATAATCTAGTTTAGACTCAAAAATATCTTCACTACCACGATCAATCAATTCTCTTTCATCTGGGCTGACATTGTAATAATTGTACATATTACTTTCTATTTCGGCTTGCCAATCACTCTCATGTTCTACTTTAATTTGATATAAGTATCCTTTATTATAACCAGCAATGCCACCTGCATAGCAATTATATGCAGTTAAATAAGTTGGACTAGCATTTTTATATATTGTTAATGATAAATCTCTTGCAATTACGTATTCACCAATATACCCAGCAATACCGCCTACAGTCATGGCTTCAACTTTTAATCCACCTTTTACCGCTATTGTTGTAACTTGTGAATATACGTAATCTTCTGCACCATATTTTGCTTCATCATTAGTTAATTGATTTCTATTATATATATCTACAACACCAAAAGCACCGCCAGCAATTGAGATTTCTTTATAAATTGAATTATTAGAGGCTTCTCGTACATATATGTTTGTGCCGTTTTTTATTTCATTTGAAGTATGATCTTTATAATATGTAGACACTGCGGATATATTTTCTAACTCTATATTAGATACAATTGAATTGCCCACAACTCTACCAAAAGCACCGCCTGTTACGTTTGCTCCTATAACTTGAGTATAGTCATTTATTTTTGAAGTTTTAATGGTTATGTTATAGGCATATGCACTATTTAATGAACCTGCGAGTGTACCAACAAATGTTGTATGGTCGGCGCTTACACCAGCATCTGCTAAATCAATATTTAAGTTGAAAATGCTTGCACCATTTTCTATAGTTTTGAATAATCCAAAATTGTCGCTAGAAGTATCTGCATTAGAAATTGCCAAATTTTTAATTGATAAACCATTTCCATTAAATGAGCCGTTTCTTCTTGTGGCGCCTACATATTCTCCCGTTAAACTCATTTTTGTAGATAATAGATTAACTTTATATTCAGATTCTTGTTCTTCTTGTGGCACTAATTCTAATAAGTCTATATTATTAACTAATCTATATGCACCAAATATTTTTGAAGTTGCCAAACTAAAGTTCTCTGCTTTTTCAGTTGAGGTATTACCACCTAATACTAGATTAAATTCTTTTGCATTTCTTATTATAATAGGGTTTGTTTTTGTACCTATTTCATATCCTTTACAATATAAGAATTCGAACTCGTCTTCAGTTGCACCTTCTGCTGTTTTTAGTTGATATTTTGTTCTAAAAGAGTGTGCTATATCGTTTGCATCAACAAGTTGTGGACCTCTTTTTGACCAAGCCCATGTGCCTGCATATTCATCTTTTTTAAAACTAAAGCCATAAAACTCTTTTCCTGGGTTAATATTGCCTTGAGTTTCTGTATTTATTGATGTTATTGCTGTTATTGAAGTATTTAAAACGCTTTCTATGGTAATTATTGATGAATTTGTAGGGGCATAGTAGTAACTAGTTTTAATTTGTCCATCATTATTATAACCACCAAAGTCTTTTATTCCCGCAAAATTCATTTGGGCTATGTTATTACTAACAATTTTTGATGCAGAATAACCGCGTTCAATTATGCCATTTTCGCCATTATGGAATACAAAACCAGCACCCAAACGACCAACTTGCTCTTGATAATTTGTTAAGTACAAATTACTATAACAATCCGTTATTTTGTTATTATTTTCATAAACAAAACCAGTTAAAATTCCTGAGCCTTGCAATCCACCAATTTCAGATTGAATATCACTCTCTTTTAAGAAATCACCTTCTGCGTAACTTAATGAGATTACGCCATTGTTTGTATTTACAAAGCCTGCAGTAACTAAAGTTTCTTGTTTATAATAAGTGTTAATTATGTTAACATTTTTAACAAAAGAACTAGAGATGATACCATTATTTTCGCCAACAAAGCCTGATACGTTTCCGCTTGCAATAATAGAAAGCATATTTGCAGATACGTTTCTTGAAATTACGACATCTTTGTCTTTATCATAAGATGTTACTAATTTACTTGTACCACCAACACGGCTATTGGTAATTGAACCATTATTTGTTAATACAAAACCAGCAACATTTGTGTTAATATCTTTATCAATTTTTATGCCAAAAGTACTAGACACTGTAGGCAATTTGTCACTTTTGAATGTCATTACTTCACAATTGTATATTGCACCATTATTTTGTATTGCAAAGCCTGCAATATTAACGCTTTCTGAAGTAGATTCTATTGCTATTTCGTTTATATGATAAATATTTACAGTTAAATTCTTAATTGTTGTATTTGATGAAACATTGTTAAATAATGCAAAATTGCTATTTTGCCCCTCAGCAAAACTCACTATATGTATAGTGTGATTATTTCCATCAAAAGACGCAATTTTATCTGTATTTGCTATTGTTGTATAATCATATAAATATAAATCGTTTGTTAAGATAAAATGTAGTGCTTCATTTTCATTTTCCATCCCTAAAAAGTCATCTACATTTGCAATATCTTTAGGTCTTGAATCTTCATCATCACCATTAGAATATGGCTCATGAACGATTTCAAATTTATATTCGTATGTAAATTGTCTTCCGTCTGGCATTGTATATGGAATTTCTAAAATCATTTCAGTTGTTCCAGTATAATCGCCACCTTTTACAAACAATTGTTTAACATAAACATCATTATTGTTGTCGTCTTTTTTAATAGAGCCATCAGGTTCATAAACAGGCACTGATTTGAATTCAAATGTTAAATATTTATTTGAAATTACATCAACATTTCCATTTGGGTCAATTTTTAAAAGAGGAGTTTTTATATTTCCATTAACATATGAAATATATGATGCTAAAATTTCCGCTTTGTTTTTTAATTCAGTTCCAGCATAAATGTTGGTTCCAAAAGTAAAGTCTGTGTTACTATTTTTATAATAATAATTGCTATTAAATTCGTTTATAAATTCTTCTATTGATTTAATTGATTTAGTTAATTCTGCTAATGAAAATTCTTGACTCTTTATGCTATTAACTTTTAATACGTTGTCAACGGAATTAGCAATAACTATATCATTACTATTAGGAGTATAATCTACAATAAAGATACTCATGTCTGAAGATACAGAAACTTCTGTACCATTTGTAATTTTTTTGCTAGTAACAACAAGTTTAAACTTAGTACTATGTTGGCTTAATTTGTAGTTTTTATTAAACGAAATATTTATATAATACTTTTTATAACCAACTATTGTATTTTCATTATTTGAAGCAGGTATAAGATTTGTTTCAATGTTACTTACATCTTTACCATCAACAACACTATTATTTGTACCAGATATTTTTTCAATGGTAGCTGTTGGAGTTAACTGGTCATTTGCTACTAAACAAGTAATGTTTTCAATATTTTCACCAGCCAAAGAATATACTCTGGTTTGTCCATTAAGCGAAAGTTGTGGAGCATCTGGCATTTTCATATATAAAGTAAATATAGATTTTGCAGATAATTCTTCGTTATTATAATATGCTTTTACAGTAATTGTAAATACGGCGTCACCGCTATATGTTGGAGTAAATACTTTTATAAAATATTTACCAATATTTTGATTATTTATATCTGTTAAATCTGTATTATAAATTCGTATTCCGTTTTTACCTTCAATGGCGCTAAACCCTTCAGTAGCGTTTGAATAATTTTGGCTATCTTGTTGGTTTTGTAATCTAAACGCAAGTTTATAAGTTGAATTTGATGTAGCAACAATTTCTAAATAATCAAAACTAGCATAAGATGGGAACATATCAACAACAAATAACCCACCATAAAGTGAAGGAATTAAAACAGAAGTTGGGGTTTCGCTATTTGAAACATTAATTCCTGATGTTGTAAGTGTTGTTATGTTATACAAAGTTGAATTTATATTTGAAATAGTTTGTGGAAGCAATGTCATTTCAACTGTTTCAAAAACATTATATCTTTGTTCTGTACTGCTTACAGCAAATATTTTTATTATATATTTTTTGTTAACATAATCTAACATCTTATCTATGTTTTCTCTATTTGCATTAATAGATATTTTAAAAGAATTTGTACGAGTAGCATCTTTTTCTACAAATATATTAAATTTGTTAGTAACATCAAAATTATATTCATTAATAATAGCAATGCATGTCTCATCTATTTTGTCTTCTGAAGCATCTGTTGTTAAAGTTGCAACAAATGAGAATGTATCATTAGGCTCAATAGCACCTTCCTTTATGTCAGTTGAAATATCAGTAGTGCCAACTTTTTTTATTATTTCAAACTCACCTGTAATAATATTTTCACTATCTTCGTTATTAATGTTAAATGCGTTATTTAAAAGCAAATCAAAGTTTTCACCATATCCGCTTATTAATTTAACGGTAATTTTTGTAACCTCATTCCAATCAAATGTTGCATTGATAGTATGGTTACCAATATGTGTTCCTGTTATAAAATTGCTTGCAGATTGTTCTAAAGAGTTGTTTATAGCATAATTAAATAATAATTCAAAATTATTTATACTTAAACTTATTCTTTCTTGAACACCATTTTTATTTAATGTAATAAAATTGTCTAATTTAGAAACTAAGTCGTAACTTTGACCTTTAATTAATTCTAAAATATCGCTTTCACTATTTAAAACAATTCCATTTGCACTAAATGTAAACTTACCAGCATTATAAACTGATAGCATATTTATTTGGTAATTAGTAGTGTAGTCATATTCACTTGTTATATTTAATATAAAAGAACCTATTCCATTTATGGTTATACTATCTGAACCAATAGTAACAAAACTACATACAGAGCCATCTAGATTTAGAGCAGATATTTTTAATGTTTTAATAATATTTATTGCATCTTCTACACTTCCATTAATTGTTACATTTAATAAATCAAATAATGGAATTGTGTTTAATGATAATAATTCATTTTTATATTTGTTTTGGGCGTATAAATCTTGTGCTTGGTAAAAGAAAACTAAGCCATAACTTAAGCCATCTTCGCCATATGAATGTTTACCTAATTCGTCATTAAAACTCTTTATTGAAATTGTATCAACGAATGTATGAGATTCAAAAGAATCTTCTTTTATTTGTTCAGAAATATCATCAAATTTATTGCTTCTACCAATTATACCATTAGTATAAATTGTTATTTCATTATCTTGAATTTCTACAACTCGATTAGAATCTTTTAAACTTGCATCAAATTTTGAAATTATTACACCGCAATTAGCTATTGTTCCAGAATTTTCGCCGGCTATTGCGTTTACTTTTTCAACAATGGCATTACCATTTATATTTATAGAGCCAGCGAAAACACTATTAGAAATAATACCAAAATTTTCACCAACTATACCACCCACTTTGGCAACGCTTTTACCTATTATTAATACACTAGGTGAATAAATATTATTCAACAAATATGTGGTAATTTTAACATTATCTATTTTACCATTATTGATATTTGCAATAACACCACGACTTGTATATTCGGTAATTGCTGTTTCACCAACTTTAACATAACCAACAGATTCAACATCACCACAAATATTTAAATCAGAAATTATTGCAGTATTTGCCAAACGATTAAATAGTGAAACCTTATTCAACTTTATGGTTGCTCGCGCTGTAGTATTATCTCTATCTGAATATCTAACACCATATAAGCCACCTTTAAAGCCAGACTCTAAGTTCTCAAATAAAGTTTTATCCAATGAATATAAAGTTGGTATTGTTAAAACATAATGTTTATTGGCATCTGTAATTTCATCTAAACTAGATATTTCATAGGCAGTTTCCCATGAGTTTCCATCTAAAACAGCAACAGGTATTATTAATGTTTTTACATTTGTTAATGTTTTATCTTTTGGTGTAATTGTAATATATCCCAAACCGCCTTGATCGCTTAAAACAGTAATTAATCCATCATTTGAAACACTAACTAAAGCCTGTGTTTCACCTGAGTTTGCAGTATAAGTATATTCAATACTTTTATCAAATGCATCAAATGGTTCTACTTCAGTAAATAATCTATAAGTTACATTTCCTTTTGATGTGTCTAAATATATTGTTTTGTAAGTTTTTGTGTTTGCTTCTTCCTTTTCAATAGAAAGATTAGACACATTTATATTTGATATAGATTTTGTTTCAATTAAATTGATATTTATTATGTATCTTATAATTGGAGTAGTTAATAAGTCTGAACGTATTTTTTCGTAATTATTACAATCTACAAAATCTCCAGCAAACAAAGTAATACTATGTTGTGTTCCCGCTGTACTACTATTAACGTTTAATGCAGTTATTTCTAATTGTTTTGTAGAGTTATTATAAACAACTTTTATTAAGTCTTCACCACTTTTTCTAATTATGGTTTCGCATACAAGTTCATTATTGTCGTTTGTGGAATATTTACCACCATCGATAAATAATTTATCATAAGTTGCATTTCCATCTGCCGATAAGACTTTTAAAGATAAAGTTTTAGTTGCAAGAGATTTATTGTCAGCCGATAATTGATTTTCTGCACGTAAAGTAATATTTTTTGCCGTAGATTCTATTGTTTTAACAGGATTATAAGTTTGCACGAACAAGTATTTTGTACCTTTAAGTTCTTGTGTGATTAATCCATTTTCATCTGCTTTATAGCCATAAATTTTGATTTCTATAATATTCACGCCCACGTTTTTTGCTGTAAGAATATTACTATTTATTAAATTTTGGGTGTTAATTATTGAACTCATAAAATCAAATGTTATATTATCAAAATTATAATTTTTAACATTCTTTAAATTTGCAAATTCCTCGCCATATACATCAATATTAGATGGATTGTAAAATTTGTACTCAATATTAGTTATTTCTGCGTTTTGGTTTACAATAAATTCTAATTGAGCAGAATATCCATTTTGAAGCGATATATTTATTAAATCGTTATCTTGATTAACAAAATTTCCAATACCAGCAGAAAATTCTGTATTGTTTTTTATTTGCAAAAATATTTCTTCAATTGGTTGAATTACATTGATTGTTGCAATTATTTCATAGCCATTTGCGGTTGAAATAGTATAAACATGTTTTCCAATTTCTTCACCATAAAATTTTACCTTAAAATAATTTGGCGTAAGTTCTGCATCAATCGCATCTTCTTTTAAATTATGTTTTAACTCATTTTTGTTAATAACTCCAGGTGAATAAATGTATGTTGAAACAGTATTCCCTTTTTCTACATTTAAAACAATTTGATCTTGTGTTGATGTTGAATCTGTGCTTGGTACAAAACCCAACCCAGACGCACCAGCAACAACATTTAAATCTATCTCTGACTTTATTGTTAAGTTTGATGCACTATAACATGTTAGTTTTTCTGTGGTATTTGTACCACCCTTTATGTAGATTATGTCATCAGAATTTATCAATGCTCTGTTTTGTGAATCAAAGATTATTTCTAAACCATTAGCCCCAAAAAGTGTTATTGTGCTATTAGTTGATTTTTCTAAGATAAGTTCTTTTTGACTTGTCCCCTCTGGTAAAGCAACAAACCTAAACATTTCACCAACTGTTTTACCATAATTTCTATAAATGGTGTAAACTTTTGTTGTTGGATTTTGAACACTATTTGTAACAACTTTTATGTCGGTTATAGGCATAACAGTGCTAACATGAATTTTTTCTATTATTTCGGCATTTACCATACCAACAAAAACTGCGGATAAATTATCATCATTAGCATAATCTTTATACCAATATTTTAAGTATAAATCGCCTTCACCTAATAGTTTGCTTTTTAAACTAAAAGTAAAAATATATACATCTTGTAAAACCGCACCAGTGTTGTCAACCATATATGTTTTTTGGTAAGAAAGATAATTTAAAATATTTGTAGAATTTCCACCACCAGCAATGGCTGATAGATCTACATCAATACCTAAACTGCTAGGAATTATGACTTTTAAAATAAATTCGCTTAGTGAATATCCGTCTTTTGTTTTTTCTACTTTTAATTCATAATTATTTTGAACATTTGCTTCTTCACCATTATAGGTGATTTTTGTATTATATCTATCTGCTAATAATTTAACATTTGGCATTAAATTTATACTTAATGTTGTACTAATATCACTTTTACCTTCAACACTTGAAGTTGCGGTTATTTTTATATCGCCTAAATCATTTGCATTTAAACCTTCATTTATTATTAATTGGTTTTCATTTATATACCAATTGTCGCTTTCCTCTAGTAAAGAGAAGTTAACACCTGTTTGTTTTGTGCCTTCAGGTTCAAATGAAATAAACTTTGTAAGATTGCAATAAGTTTTTTCGCCATTGTATGCCACATACAAATCATTTTGTGCAACAATGCTTTCTATCGGTAAAACAATTTCTACATAAAAAGTTGCACTAACGTTTCCATATTTAACTTCTACTGCAATTGGGTTGGTGCCAATATCTACCTTACTTGTTGCCGTTATAGTAAATGTGCCATCATCATTTTGTTTTTGAGAGATATTTATAAAAGATGTGTCATAAATCACATTTAGCATTTTGGCATTTGCATTGTTTAACGTTGCCAAAACTGACACCTGATTGTTTTCTGTTTCTCCCAAATAAATTACTGCATTTGTTTTATCAAGGGTTATGCTTACATTACCAATTTGTGTGCATGCAGAAAATAGTGTACAAGCACACATAAATAACAACGACATAATTATAAAAGAAAACTTTTTCATAAATATCTCCTAAAATATTTATTAGCAAAATATAATTAAATATTTGCATAAAACTAGTATTTTAATATTTTAATATATTTATAATATATTATAAAACAAAAAAAGTCAAATAACGCACACACTTTATTGACTTTTTTTTAATTTATTATTTATTTGTAGAAGAATTAACAAAAAAATAATTTTTAAATAATTTTTAATATTAAATAAATTATAAAAAAAATAATTTTTATTAATTTTTTTAATTAAAAATACGATTTTTCTACCCGAATTTGTTATTTCTATTAATTTACAAAAATTTTAAAAAATTTTATATAAATAACCGTTTTTGCAACTAAAAATTAATTAAATAAAGCAATTATTATAAAAACAAAGCAAAATTATAATCATAATTTTGCTTTGTTTTGAAATAATTTTATATTCTTAATTTTAGTTTTTAGAATCAATTAAATCAACTATATCTTTAATTGTTTTCATGTTTACTGCTTCTTCATCTGGGATGCTTATTCCAAACTCTTCTTCAAAAGCCATTAACAATTCAACTGTATCTAACGAGTCAGCGCCAAGATCTTCAATCAATCTAGAATCTTCTGTTATTTTAGATTCCGCTACATTCAATTGAGTTGAAATTAATTTTTTAACTTTATCAATAGTCATATCCTTTCCTCCATTGGTACTTAAAACAATATACCACTTTTAGAAAAAGATGTAAAGCATTTTTAGACACTTATAAAACATATAAAAATCTTTTATTTATTTTCAAATGTTATATAGTTCGCAGGATCAACTTTATTGCCATTCAAAACAACAGAAAAATGTAAATGACTTCCATCAACACTTTCGTTAGAAGCAGATGTTGACGCTTCACCAATTTTTTGTCCTCGTTTAACTGAATCTCCCTTTTTTATGCTATTCACATTAGAAAGAGAACAATAAATTGTACTTAAACCATCGGCGTGAGATATTGTTATGCAATATCCATCTTCATAAGAATAAGAACAGTTTGTAACAGTACCATCTAAAACTGAATATACATCTGGGCTAGTTGCCGAAGTCAAGTCTACTGCTTTATGACTTTCCCATTGTTTTAACGTAGTATTATAAAATAACTCTGTATCACTATACCACTTTAATACTTCTGGAGAATTCATTGGACATAGCATTTTCACTTCTGAAACATTTGTAGGAATAGCAGGTTCATTAGCAGCATTTTTATTTAACCCCGCTGTTATACCTACCACTAAAATTGCCACAAAAGCCAACATATAATACCCATACTTTTTCAAAAATCTTTTAAACATATATCTTATTTACCTCCGTCAAAGATTATTGACAAAAATAAATAGTTTAAACATTATATTTTAAATTTAATAACTTCCCAACAAAATTGGAATTCCAAGCAAAACATAGTTTGCTTTTTGCACGCATTGAAAATTAACCCAATTACCATCTAAATTTA
>SAMEA104315436__coassemble_1351_pt1 | contig 15765 bp, 10 predicted proteins | sample SAMEA104315436__metabat2_low_PE_038 | metagenome-assembled genome bin SAMEA104315436 (sample SAMEA104315436) | gut metagenome | biome: Monkey gut; feature: monkey-associated habitat; material: faeces | place: China | collected 2013 | reverse complement strand
GCTTGTAAACGAGATTTGTCACCTTCTTTAATTTTAACGAAAACTTTAACAGTGTCACCTACGTTAAATGAAAGTTCATCTGCTCTTAAATTTTCTTTTTCAATTTGGTCAATAACGTTCATTTGACTTTCCTCCTATATAAATTTTACCAAGTGTTCATATCCCAGGTTGATTGAACATACACTCGCAAATAGCAAGCCGTTATCGTTTGCTGTAATTATGCGATGTCCACAAAAAAGATAGCGGACCACCCGAAGTCTGTTGGTATTATATCATTACTTATTTAAAATAGCAAGCACAATTTTAAATTAATGAAAAAATATTTTATAAGCATTGCAAAAAACATTTTTTTGAATATTAATCTCATATCACAAAACACGTTTTTTTAATGTGGCTAAAAATTTAGAAATTTAACTATATGCAAATTTCTGTTTACAAACAAATATTTTCCTCAATGTTTTTACATTTTTGCATTTTATTCCATAATAAAATTGCCAATTTTAATTTCGTTACCTTCGAATATATTTAAGTTTTTAATGCTCATAACTGCTTTTATATCATCTTGGCATTCTGTTACAAATTCAACATATTTTACTCCAGCATCAACATTTTCTATTTCAGTTTTTAATGATACTTTTGCTTCGGATTTGCTTTGACGAACGCGAGAAACAAGAGATATAACCTCATCGCCCATTGGTAATATTTCTTTGTTTTCATAGTTATCAATTTTTTCAATTGTTAACTTGTGAATAGAAATTGCATTTATGGAATCTTTGAAAGTGTTTTGATATATTTCTTCTGTTACGTGTGGCATATATATTGCAAACATTTTTAACATTTCTAATAAAGCCTTATAACATACATATTGGGCACTTTCTTTTGCTTTTTCTCCATAAATTTCTGGTTTATATAATCTATTTTTAACAAGTTCTACATAATTATCGCAGAAATTCCAGAAGAAACTTTCTAACTCACCCATTGCAAGGCCAACTTCATATTTTTCAAAGTATCTAACAAAATTATCTTGCATTGCATTGAATTTTGCAACAAGCCATTTATCCATTGGCAAAAGTTCTACTTGTTTTGGAACATAACCTTCAACAAATTGCCAAACAAACTTACTTGCATTGTATAATTTATTCAATAGCTTTTGTCCGTTTTTAAATTGTTCATCACCAAAAATGATGTCACGTCCTAAACTGCCTGTTGCAGCCCAATAACGAGTTATATCGGCACTATACATATCTAGAAGTTGCAATGGATCGGCTTTTGCATTATTTTTACTCTTTGAAATTTTTTCACCTTGTCCTGCCATAACAAAGCCTGAAATCATAACATTTTTCCATGGAATTGTATTTGAATGATAGAAAGATTTTACTATTGTGTAAAAATCCCATGTTCTAATAATATCGTGAGCATTTGGTCTTAAACTCATTGGCATTAAACGTTTATATAGTTCATCATCTACATTCCATTTACAATTTATTTGTGGAGTAACTGATGATGTTGCCCATGTATCTAATATGTCAGTTTCTGGTTTAAACTCTTTTCCACCACATTTTGGACATGCACATTTTGGAGTTGTTGACAATGGATTAACTGGTAAGTCTTTTTCGTCCGCAACAATAATTTCTCCACAAGAAGAACAATACCAAACTGGGAATGGTACACCAAAATATTTTTGACGGCTAATGCACCAGTCCATCATTAGGTTCTCTACCCAATCGTTATATCTTGCTTGCATAAATGCTGGATACCAAGTTATTTGGTCGCCTTTTTTACGCCATTCTTCTTTATTTTCTAAAGTTTTAATAAACCATTGTTTTTTAAGATTAATTTCCATTTCTGTACCACATCTTTCATGTACAGATACTTGGTGAACAAGAGGATCTTGACTAATTAATAAATCTTGTTGTTTTAAATCTTCAATTATTTGCTCTCTTGCTTCCCTGCATTTTAAGCCAGCATATTTACCAGCACGTTCGGTCATACGTCCTGCATCATCAATGGCAATTTTATATTCTAGGTTATATTTTTTGTACCATTGTGTATCAGTTTGGTCACCAAAAGTACAGCACATAACAGCACCAGTACCTTTTTCCATATCTGCTTTGTCATCTGTCATAATTGGAACATAAAAGTTATATAATGGCACTCTAACATTTTTGCCTACTAAGTCTTTATAACGTGAATCGTTAGGATTAACAAAAACACAATCACATGCACATAAGAACTCTGGTCTTGTTGTTGCAATTTCCAAATATTTATCGCTATTTTCAATATAAAATTTTAAATGATTGAATGTTGTTTCAATTTCTTTGGTTTCTAACTCACTTTGTGCAATTGCTGTACGGCATTTTGTGCACCATAAAGCAGGCGCTTCGGCATAATATACCTTATTCTTTTTATATAAGTCTAAAAAAGACATTTGGCTTGTTTTTTGAGTTTCTGGGCTAACAGTATGATAAAGTAATGACCAGTCTGCAGAATTACCAATTTTAATAAATAAATTTTTAAAATCTTCTACATACTTGTTTACAACTTCCATACATAAGTTTGTAAAATCTTCTCGTGGCATTGAATATGCTTTTACACCACGTTCCTTTTCTACTAAAAGTTCAGTTGGAAGACCGTTATCATCAAAGCCAAAAGGATAAAAAACATTATAACCCCTCATTCTTTTATATCTTGCAATGAACTCCGCTTGAGAATAACTAAAGATGTGTCCAATATGAATTTTACCGCTTACTGTAGGAGGCGGAGTATCAATTGAGAAAATTGGTCTTTTTAAGTCTTCTCTATCAAACTTATAAACACCATTATCTTGCCAATATTTTTGCCATTTGGCTTCTGTTTCTTTAAAATTATATTTGTTTTCTAACATAAATTTTTCCCTTATTGTTAAATTTAAAAAAATAATTTGTAATTACAAAAAGATGACACAATTTAACGTGCCATCTTTTTAAAAATATTCTAAATTGATATGGCACATTAAACAGATGTGCAAAATATATTTTGCACTATAAACTGTTCACGACCACAACCAAACTATTTTTCATACTTTTTTAATTTAACATATAAAAGTTTTTATGTCAAATGAAATGAAAATAATTACAATATATGTTTAAAATGATTAATTGTTTTATAAGTTTGTTTATATGAAACATTATGCAGTTGCGTAATGACTTAACCATCTACTATTCCATGTTGAAGTAAGTGTTAAGGTATAATTTCCGCTACTATTTGTGGTAACTATATTGCTTAAATAGTACATTTCCCAGCCTAAAGTTAAAACTATATTTACTCCGATTGTTTTAGGAGCCCAGAAGTTAAATAGTGATTTGTTTGATGAACCAAAATTTAGCATATCTGTCACGCTAGCACCAGAATTAATCACAAAAGTTCTAAGGTCTAGCGACTTCAACCTATAACATGCTGAAAACATACCAACAAAATTTGTCACTTTGCTTGTGTTAAAATTATTACCAAAGGTAATGCTTGTTAAATTGTTACACCATCTAAACATGTTATTTGTGTTTGTTAACACTGGTGTGTTAAACATAGATAAATTTAAAGTTGAAAGTGCATTGCAATCCCAAAACATATGAGTCATACTTGTTACTTTTTCACATGTAAAGTTACTTCCAAAGGTTATGCTTTGCAACTTTTTACTTTCAGCAAACATTCCACCTGTATCTAATAGGTTTTCACTGCTGAAATTGCTTAAGTCTAAACTAGTTAATAACGAACATTGTCTAAACATATAAATCATTGATGTAACTCTACTTGTGTTAAATGAAGATACATTTAAAGATGTTAAAGATGAACAACCCATAAACATTTCTTGCATATTTAAAACATTGCTAGTATCAAATGAAGATAAATCTATACCAGTTAATTTTGAGCAACCATTAAACATTCCTTGGAAATATTTTGCATTGCTTGTGTTAAATTTGTTACTAAAATTAATTTCAGTAACCGACGAGCATTCTTTAAACATATTTTCACAATCTTGTAATAAAGGCGTATTAAACATTGTTAAATCCAAAGATTCTAAAGCATTGCAAGCCCAGAACATATGACTTAAAGTTGTTACTTTTTCACATGTGAATGTATTCCCAAATGTAATCCCTTTTAAGTTTGAACATTCGGCAAACATTCCTACTGCTTGTTTAAGTTCTAGCGAGCTAAAATTAGATAGATTTAATGTCGCAAGACTTTTACATCCCCTAAATACATAGTTCATATTGGTTGTTTTGCTTGTATCAAAGCCACTTACATCTATATTTGTTAAACTAGAACAATTATAAAACATTGACTGCATATTTTGAGTATATTTTGTACTAGGAATTTGGTACGTTATGCCATTAATTGTTTGTTTAGATGTAACAAAGTCTGTTAAATTTGTAAAATTTGCAAATAACTCTGTGCTATCAATTGGCATATAAATTGTAGGTGCCATGTAAGATAACATATAAATTGTATAACCATCAGTTTTGCTTCCATATGGAATTGAGCCATCACTTGCCTCAATTCCTGCTTTGTCCGCTAATGCTTTGCTCTCTTCTGCGTTTAAGAAAATAATTTTTTTAACTTCATCTTTAGTCATATTATTATTTTCATACACACTAAACCAATCTCTTGAGAGAACATTCCCGGCAATATATGTTTTACTTCCAGAACCAGTTGCAATTTTTCCTGTATAATAATTATCTGACGAATTTTTAGTTGTAACGCTTGTTAATGTTTCTTCATCTAAAAAGTTGCAAGAAACACTAAAAGAAATTTCCTTATTAACAACATTAGGGGTAACAAGTTTTGTTAATTTTATTAAATCTGAACTTGTGGCAAAAGTTAACATATTCTTTACACTAGCATTAGAGTTAATAACAAAACTGCTTAAATCTAATTCAATTAAACTGCTACAATTCTCAAACATACTTATGAAATTAGTAACATTGCTTGTGTTAAAATTGCTTAAATCTATATTATATAATGCACCACAATTAACAAACATACGCGAAATATTTATAACTTTATTTGTATTAAATGTACTTAAATTAAGTATTCTTAATGACGAGCAACCTGAAAACATAGCATACATATTGGTTATGTTTCTTGTATCAAAATTACTCAAATCAAGCACTTTTAACGATGAACAATTAGCAAACATTATTAATGCATATTTAACATTTATTGTACTAAATGTGTTAAATGTAATAGAAGTTAGTGAAATTAAATTATAGAATAATTGAGTTGAATCTACTGGTGCAAATATTGTTGTTGGATAAACAAATGCAATATCCGTTGCCTTTGCATTACTTTTGTAAACTTCCACACCAGTGCTTAATTTACAAACTGGTGTTATGTTATATCCGCTTGGTATTGATTTTTCAAAGCATATACCTGTTATTGTACTTTCTGTTAGTGATGAATTTGCAGATGATATTTGTGTTGTCCAATCTGATGGAAGTTCTATTAATGATGTATAAGTTTCGCTTGCAGTTTTGCCTGATGCTATTGTTCCTTTCCAATATTTATTTGTTTTATCGTATTTATTTACATCATTAATGTTATTATCTACAAACTTATATGATGTGTAAAAATCTATTGTTGTGTTTACAGTTTTTGGAGTGATTAGTTTTGTTAATTGACTATTATTACTTTTTGTCGAAAATTGTAACATATTGCTTGTATTTACATTTGCATTTATAACAAATGAACTTAAATCTAATTCTCGCAAGGAATAACAATCGCTAAACATTTCACTAAAATCTGTTACATTTGTTGTTACAAAATTAGATAGATTTAATGTGGTTAACTTTTTACAACCAGCAAACATGTCACTCGTATCTGTTACATTAGATGTATCAATATTGCTAAAGTTTAAATTTTCTAAAGCACTGCAATTTACAAACATTGCTCGCATATCTGCTGCTGAACTTGTGTTAAGATTTATATTTATAGATTTCAAAGCGTAGCAGTTTTGAAACATTGCATAAAAACTGCTAACATTTGATAAATCCAAATTAGACATATCTACAGATTTTAATTGATAACACAATGAAAACATACCCATCATATTAATTACATTTTCTGTGTTAAATGAACTAATATCTATAGTTTCCAACAATTCACAACTTCCAAACATATTACTCATATTAACAACATTTTCTGTGCTAAATGAACTAATATCTATATTTTCTAACTTTTCACAACTATCAAACATTCCACCCATTTGAGTTGTATTGGTCGTATCAAAATTATTAAAAGTGATGCTTATTAATTCTCTGTTTGAATAAAATAAATTAGTTGAATCTACAGGTGCAAATATTGTTGTTGGATAAACAAATGCTATATCTGTTGATTTTGTGTTGCTTTTATATACCTTTATTCCCGTACTTAATGTACAAGTAGGAGTGGTACTATAACCGCTTGGCACTGATTCTTCAAAACAAATGCCAGTAATTGTACTAATTCCACCTAAATCATAAAGTTGGGTTTCCCAATCAGTTGGAAATTCTATAATAGTAACATAAGTTTCGCTTGCGATTTTGCCTGATGCAATTGTTCCTACCCAATATGTATTAGTGTTGTTCATATCGTATGTATAACTATTAACGTCATTACCTTCTTCGTCCACAAACTTAAGTGATGTGTAAAATGGGATTGCTGTGTTTACAATTTTTGGTGTAATTAGTTTTGTTAAAGAACCCGCTGTTAGAGTATCTTTTGACGAGTCATAAAATGTTGTTGATAACATATCGCTTACAGAGGCTTTTGCCTGAATTGTAAAACTGCTTAGGTCTAATTCTTTTAAACTTTTGCACAATTTGAACATACTATTAAAATTTGAAACAATTTCAGTATTAAACTTACTTAAATCAACACTTTCAAGTTTTCCGCAATTATTGAAAAATTGTTGCATATTTGTTGTAAAGCGTGTATCAAAATTATTAAATGTAATTGTTGTTGCTTGCACATTTTGAAACATACAAAAAGCATTAACTGGAGCATATATTTTACGTGAATGTACAAATGAAATGTTTGTATCGTCTTGTCCTTTTGTCCAAACTTGCACACCATTTGGTAAATCGCCATCGTGATAAGTATACCCGCTTGGTATTTTGCTTTCAAAACATATTGTTTTAATTTTTACTTGTGTATTCCAACCGCCAGTACCAAATTTAGTAGTATTAATTGCACTTAATTCATTAAGCCAACCGCTTTGAGAACTCATCATAACCGCTGAAATATATGTTTTACTGGTATTAGATAATGTAAAAGAGCCAGAAAATTTTGTATCTTCTGCTACTGTTGTCATTAGTTCGTCTGTATCTTCGTTTACTAATGGATTGCCAACTACAATGCTCATTGTTATTGCATTTGCAGATGTTGGTGTTTTTAATTTACTTAATTTGCTTGCAGAATTTAATGTAAGCATTCCACTAACTACAGCACCATTTTTTATTGTAAAATTGCTCAAATCCAATTCTGCAAAACTTTTATCACTTAAAAACATATTATAAAAGTCTGATACGTTTGATGTATCAAAGTTGCTTAAGTCTAAAGTTTTTAATTCAAAACAATTGCTAAACATATTTTTCATTGATGTAACTTTATTTGTTTTAAAATTTGAAGACAATATAATTGATGTTACTTTGTTGCACCCACCAAACATATTTTCCATGGTTGTGACTTTTTCGGTATTAAAGTTTGAAACATCTAGGGTTACCAACAAAGAACAATTTGTGAACATAAAACTCATGTCAGTTACATTTGAAGTATTGAAGTTTAATAAATTTAAACTTGATAATGCTTGGCACCCGTAAAACAAATACTTCATATTTGTTACGCTAGAAGTTATAAAATTTGTTAAGTCTAAACTTTCAAGTGCATTACAATTATAGAGCATACCATAATTTGTTCCGTTTAATGTTTTACCCATTTTTGTAATGTAATCTGTATTGAAATTGTCAAAAGATATTGTTTTTACACCAGTTAAATCCATAAACAAACTGCTAGAATCTTCTGGAGCATAAATTTTTGCAGGGCTATATATAATAAGCAAATATGTACTTGCTCCGCTTGAAGTTGGAGTGCAATAAGCTTTTACATTTGTTGTGCCGGTTGTGAAAATACCATTTGTCACCGCAGAGGCTTTGCTATCTTCTGCTCCTAAAGCACCAACACTCGCATATTTTATTGTTGAGCCATCTTTAATTATATTAGGATAATTATTTAAATTTATTTTATTTACAAACTCTATTTCAGTTATTGCTGATTTATTTATTGCAAAAGTTGTTGTTACTTGTTTTTGCCAGTCTGATGCAAGATATGATTTTGTTTTAATATAGCCAAGTGAACCCGATAAATTGAGTTGTGAGTTTTTTTGCAGGGCATATGTGCCAACAAATGCTAATGTTATACACAACACAACATAAATAAATATTAAAAATTTTCTATTACCATATTTTACTTTCATATTTGCTCCTAATATTCACTTCATTTGTTTTAACTATTAAAATCAAAAGCATTGTTCATTCATTACAAAATACGCCGACAGTTTTTATTTTTTGACTAAAAAATTAACAATAAAAAACACATTACGAAGAGTAATCACCACTAAAAATTCAGCAAATCATATGATAAAATTAAATTAATAGGATTTTTCTTCTATTGAGTTTATAATTTGTATTTTTTGCAATTTAATTATTAAATTAAACAAAAAAATTAAAGAGATAAAATTTTTTATTTTGCAAAAAATCAAAACAAAAACTCTTTTGGCATTTTATATTTATATTGTAACAAATATTTAAAAAAAGTTTTTAGAAAAATTTTTGTACATAGTTTAGTATTGTAAATTTATAAAACTTATACTTCTATTTGCAAAAATATTCTAAAAACTTTATCCAACTTTCATTGACATCGCGGATAAAAAATAAGGACAATTAATAATTAACTGAAGTTTATAAGTTAAAAATTAAAACAAGGTTAGCAATTAACATTATTTATCAATTTTTATAATGGTTAACTAAAATTTTGTAAATAATTGAAAAAAAAGAGTTTTACTATTTCTAGTACTACTCTTTTTAATTCATTTTTTATTAATTTCAAATTTAACAACGTGTTTTTATTTTATCCTATTTACTTTCAATGATTAGTATTTCTTTTTCAAAAACATTCCATGGAGTTTTATCTACAGGTGGAATACATCTAAACATCATTGGTTTTTTTGTTGTTGGGTGCATGAATGATAGTTCATATGCCCATAATGCCAAATTATGACCTTTTGCGAGTGTATCTCCATTATATTTAACATCTCCAAAAATTGGGCAACCAATTTGTGACATTTGTACCCTTATTTGATGACTTCTCCCCGTTAAAATTTGAATTTCTAACAAACTAACTTTATCTACCGTTTTTAAAGTTTTATATTCTAGTATAGCTTGCTTGGCACCATCTTCACCTCTTGTCACCACTTTTACAACATTTGTGTTTTCATCTTTTTTTAAAAAGTGTTCTAATCTTGATGCTTTATAGCGTGGTGTTCCCACAACAACGGCCAAGTATTTTTTGCAGAATTGTTTATTTTTCATTTGTTCGGTTAATCTGCTTGCCGCCTTGCTTGTTTTAGCAAACACCATAATTCCGCCAGTTGGACGATCTAGCCTATGAACTAACCCAATAAAGACATTGCCTGGCTTATTATATTTTTCTTTTACATATTCTTTAACCATATCTAAAAGTGATTTATCTGTTGTTGCATCGCCTTGACTTAAAACATTCTGTGGTTTTAAAACAACAATAATATGATTATCTTCATATATAACATTTAATTTTTCCATTTAATTCTCCCATACTTTTATCCCGCTTGCACCACAAGGAAGCAATATGTTTTCTTCTTGTGTTTTTATTCCAATTTCATATGCATCTGTTTTCCCGCCGTCAAAAATATCATTTAAAATATTTGCCAGTACCATTGGTTGTAAACCTGTTGTATATGAATTAATTAAAACAAACAATGGTTTATTTGATAACACCTTTTTACAAAGAGTAACAAAATCATATAAATTGTTTTCTATTTTCCACATCTCTCCGCTTGGTCCACGACCATAACTTGGTGGATCCATAATAATTGCGTCATATGTTTTACCACGTCTTATTTCTCGTTCAACAAACTTTGCACAATCATCTACTATATATCTAATAGGTTTGTTTTCTAAATTAGATAATTTTATGTTTTGTTTACATCTATCTACCATTCCTTTTGATGCGTCAACATGAGTTACTTCTGCACCAGCATAAGTACAAGCCACAGTTGCACCACCTGTATACCCAAATAAATTTAAAACTTTAATTGGCCTATTAGATTGTTTTATTAATTCTATCATATAATCCCAATTAACTGCTTGCTCTGGAAAAAGTCCAGTATGTTTAAAACCCATTGGTTTTATTAAAAACTTTAAATTTTTATACGATATTGTCCATTCTTCTGGCATTTTTTTTAAAATATCCCAATGTCCGCCACCAGTGCTTTCTCTTATGTAATGTGCATTTAAATTTTGTTCTTTGCTTAAATTTTTTTTTGCATGCCATATTACTTGAGGGTCAGGACGCAATAATTTTATATTTCCCCAACTTTCAAGTTTTTCACCATCTCCTGTGGCATGAACAATATAATCTTTCCATTCTGTACTAATTTTCATCTGATGTCACCTTTTTATCTAAGTCCTCTACAATAATATTACAATAATTATTAACATTTAGAAAATTATAAAACAACATTAAAACATCATTTTTTGTAATACTTTCACACTTATCTTCAGTTACTTGCAAAACAATTTTATTAAATTGTTCAATTTGTTCAAGCCATAAAGTGCCTATTATTGCTCTTGCTTTAACGTCAACTCCTACCCATATTGAATTTAAAAACCAATAGTCATTGTCCATATCAAGTTTATTATATATATCATTAAAATTATTATTTGTTGCATAGTATGGCATTCTAATATACTTAGAAAAACCATCAGTGCTTTCTATAAGCATTGACAATTCTTCTTTTGTAAGTGGAAAGAGCAATGTGTTGCCATCACGAATTATGTATTGACTTAAATCTATGTTCTTCATAATAAATAGTTTAAAGTTTATATTTTAATTTGTCAATTTTTTGGCTTAGTAAGTTGTAAATAAATATTTGGATATTCTTCTTTTTTAAACCCTAATTCTCTAAAAATAGCAAATGCTTGATTTATGCTTATTTTTAAAAAACAATCGTCATGTTTTAACATTAAAGCGATTAATTTTTGTTTATTCTCATTTTCTTCATCGTTTTCATAGTGATATTTTTTAAATAACTCTATATTTTTTTGTCTTAATTTATTTATCATTTTAATCTCACTTTATTTTAATTTAATCACATTTTATATTAAATATCAAACATAATTAAACCTTTTGATTAAGTCATTTATGTTTTTAATAAAAAATGACGTCAAAACTTTAAAACAAGTTATAATTTTACGCTTACTTAAAATTAATAATTTTTGTTGTTTCAATTGCGATTTTTTCTATATGTGTAGAGTTTTTATTGCAATCGAATTTAACTTAAAATCTTTAAAATGCAATATTTTATAAAAAAATGTCACTTTTCAGTGGCATTAAATTTCATTTGTTAATAAAATTGCACTAACACAAAAATATCTCAACGTTTAGATATATTAATTAATGTTATCTCTGATTTCTTGAATGGCATTTTTTTCTAATCTAGACACCTGTGCTTGACTTATACCTATAGCATCAGATACTTCAATTTGAGTTTTACCAATATAATATCTCAAAAGCAAAATTTCCCTTTCTCTCTTATCTAATTTAGTTAAAGCATTATTTAAAGAAAGAATTTCGTTTAGACTATCATCATCGTGTTTAGTATCTGCAATTTGGTCCATAACTCTAATTGCATCGCCATCTTCGTATACTGGTTCATTCAAACTTACAGTATCACTTATTGCATCTAGTGCAAAAGCAACCTCTTTTGTAGAAGTTTCTATTGCTTTAGCAATTTGCTCAATAGATGGTTCTTTACCATTTTGTTTTATATATCTATCACGTGCTTGTAGTGCTTTGTAGGCAATATCTCTTAAACTTCTTGACACCCTTATTGCATTATTATCTCTTAAATACCTTTTTATTTCTCCAATTATCATAGGTACTGCATAAGTGGAAAATTTTACATTTAATGTTACATCAAAGTTGTCTATTGCTTTCATTAATCCAACGCAACCAACCTGAAACATATCATCAGATTTATCACGTTTCCCATAAAATCTTTGAACAACGCTTAAAACTAATCTTAAATTAGCAATAACAAATTCATCTCTTGCTAAAGCATCTCCTTGCTTAACTCTTTTCATAAGAGCAAGCATTTCTTCTGAAGTTAATTTTGGAAGTTTACTTGTATCTACCCCACAAACAACAACTTTTGCTGACATACATTTCCCCTTTGATGTTTATGATTAACAAGTAAAAAGTTTTTATTCATAAAAAAATAAAATGCTTTTTTAATGGCAATATCGCTTAGAGAAATATTAAAACTAAATTATGGGCTTACTAACAGAATTTAAAATTTATTTGTAAATGTATTTGCATTAAGCATTATTATAAAAAAGACAACATTGTCAGCAATGAAAATATAAAATTAAATAACCTTTCGTAAATCTTTTTTCATTTTTCCTAAAATCTTTTTTTCTAATCTAGAAATATAACTTTGCGAAATTCCCAATTCATCGGCTACTTCTTTTTGTGTTTTTTCTTCTCCGCCTAAAAGTCCAAATCGCATTATCATAATTTCTTTTTCTCTTGCTCCTAATTTATTTATAATTTCCCATAAAATCTGTTGCTCAGAATTTCGCTCCATGTCTTTACCGAGTGTTTGACGATCATCATATAGTACATCTTCTAAAAGAAGTTCGTTACCATCGCCATCATTATTTATTGGTTCATCTAAACTTACTTCTGCTTTTATTTTATTCATTTTTCTTAATTGCATTAAAATTTCGTTTTCTATACATCTTGATGCATAAGTCGCCAATTTTATTTTTTTATCATACTTATAAGTTTGAACTGCCTTAATTAAACCAATAGCACCTATTGAAATTAAGTCCTCTAAATCTATTCCTGTGTTATCGAATTTTTTTGCTATATAAACAACAAGTCTTAAATTATGTTCAATTAATTTTTGCTTTGCCATTTGATTATTGTTTGCGACTTCATCTAAAAGAGCCAATTCTTCTTCCATTTCCAACGGCAAAGGTAACGCTTCGTTACCACAAATATATAGTAAAATATTTTCCGGATTTTCCAAAAAATTATGAGAGAATGCCTTTTTTAAAAATAATTTAAGTTTTTTTAATAATTTTTTCATTTTGATCTCCTATTTTTTAAGCGAATGCACAAATGTTTAATAACATATCACAATTGAAATTTTTTGAAAATTTAGAATATGAAACTCCTAATTTTGCATTTTTTATTTCAGTTTTTACCTGGTTGTTTTCTATAATTTGTATTATATCTACACTAAAAACTAATATTTTGCCACCACCAGAAGCAAACTGAGATTTAACATAATGTGGTTCCTTTAAATTTTTATAATTTTTTGTTAATAAATCTGAAAAAGAAATATCCTTGTATAATTTATTAAATAATTTTGGATTTATGATAAAAATTGGTGTCGAATCTTGGTCTAAAAGTGTATTTCCGCTATCTAAAAATGCATTAGTTAAAATTGTTGTTTCATTGTTGAAAATTTTTACGCTATAAAATTCGATATTGTAAATCTTTTTTTCGCAAATTTAAGAATTGATATTACAAAGTAATAAATAATTAACAACAGCAACAAAAGTACATATGTTGGAAAATTTTCTTGTATGTTTATTGTTCCATACCACAAATAATAAACCAAAATGTTTAATCCGCCATAAAGTGCTGTAAAAAACATAAACGCCAAATATTTTGCTAAAAAATTTTTACTATCAAATGCAACAAGCGTTATCAATATACCAACGCAAAGTTTTAATACAATTAACAAAAAATTGTTTATTAAAAGCATAGGATAAAAAGTTGCAATTAAGGCACCTAATATACAGGATATAATTAATCTGCTTTTTTTTACATTTAACTTAAAACAAGCACTTACACATTTAATAATTAAAAATGTCACAACAAAATTTTCTAGTAAGCAATCTTCAATATAAATAGTCATAACTTCTCCTTTTTAAAGAGTGCACTTTTGTTAGACAAATTTAGTTTAAAAAAGCATTGCACAAAAAGGCAATGCTTATTATTAAATATATAGACTAATTTTGTCGTTTAATTAAAACGACCTTTCTCCTAGTGTCATACTATATTGTAACGGGTTATTATCTCTGTAAATATATACTGTAATTTTATCTCCAATTGAATGAGAGTATAAAACATTACGTAAATCTAAAAAACTTTTTACCATTACATCGTCTATTTTATATAACACATCTCCACGTTTTAATCCTAAAAGTCCAGCAACGCTATTTTTATCAACATCTAGAATATATAAACCATCATTTGACGTAGTGATATTTTTTGATCTTGCATAATCTGTTGAAACACCAATAATTCCCATATATGGTGCAGTATATCCTGAATCTACACTTAACCTACTTACAATTTTTTGACCAGAAACAATTGGAATGGCAAAACCTATACCTTCGGCATCGGTGGCCTTTAATGTGTTTATTCCTATAACTTTACCTTGTGAATTAATTAATGGCCCACCACTATTACCAGGATTAATGCTTGCATCGTGTTGAATTAAATTTTGCATGTAGCTAATAGTGCCATCTTTGTTTTGAACTTCTAATGTTCTATCTAAGGCTGATACAATACCTTTTGTAACAGTATGTCCAAACGCAAGCGATAAAGGAGTTCCAATTGCAATTACATCTTGCCCTACAGCAACGTTTGATGTTTCACACTCCAGATATGGTAAATCTTTGCTAGATTTAATAACCGCTAAATCTATTGAACTGTCTTGCCAAATTAAAGTTGCAGATGCTGATGTTTTATCGGCAAAATATATAGTTAATCCTCTAGTATTTGCAATTACGTGTTGGTTTGTTAAAATATAACCGCCTTCTTTAATAGCCACGCCACTGCCAACTGCATATTCAGTACCTAAACTACTTTTTATTCCAACAATAGCAGACTTAACATTTTGTACAACTTCGCTTGTTTTTAATTCTCCACTTAAAGTTATTAACCTAGGCGTCATATTGGCATTTTCATAGCCACCAACATTTGGTGTAATATTTAATCCACACCCACTTAAAAATATAATAAATAAAGCCAATAATATAATAAATGCTAATTTTTTTTGAATTTTTTCTTTATTTTTTATCATTTTATTTCCTTTTAAATTAGTATTTATATATTTTGGAATATTATTACATTTTTAATCTAAAAATAATTTATAATTAATTTTTCGCATTAACGAAAATAAAAAACAATTAATATATTATTTGCATAAAAAAAAGCAAAAAATGATTTTCTAGCCATTATTGCTTTATTTTATTGTAATAATTTAGATAAATTGTTTTTAATTTTTATATGTATTTATTTAAATTTATTATAATTATTCTTTTTCATAAAAAGATCCCTTCTATAATTTTTTAAACCATACTATTCAAAATCATCTAAAGATTTAGTTTTTTCTTAATTTTCATAAATATCATTTAT
>SAMEA104315436__coassemble_1321_pt1 | contig 16282 bp, 13 predicted proteins | sample SAMEA104315436__metabat2_low_PE_038 | metagenome-assembled genome bin SAMEA104315436 (sample SAMEA104315436) | gut metagenome | biome: Monkey gut; feature: monkey-associated habitat; material: faeces | place: China | collected 2013 | reverse complement strand
TGCAAATTACCCCTTAGTTTCCTAACTATTTCTAAATTTTTATTAAATGGATCATACAATTCCATCGATTTTTTATAAAAATTTTTTACAAATGAATATAGTGCAATCATAAAACCGCATTCAATAACTCCACATAAACAAACACATATTGCTTTGTCAAAATTATAATCAACTCCTATTGAAATAAGGTAATTATGAATTTCTACATTCTTTCCCCAAATCCCAACACTTATAACACCAATTACACAGCCTACACAGCCTATAATGCTAAATATGAATGCAATTTTGGATAAAATATACAATACTTTTTCTATTTTTTTAATTCTTTCTAAACTTTTCATTTAATCACCTAATTTCGTCTTAAAAAATCACCACAATATTGGCACGTTCCTGTTTCACCATCTAAAACATTTTTTGCTCCACAACTTGGGCATTTGACAATGGTTTTGCCCTTTACTTGTTTAACATTTTCGTTTAGTTTTAAATAAGTATTATCTATCAATAAATAACCAGTTAAATATTCTTTATTAATCAAATATCTAACAGTTTTTAAAGCCATATTCTCTTGCATACCCATTTGACTAGCAATATCAGAAATTGAGTATAGATTTTCGTTTATTATTAAGTTCAATATTCGTTTGCAGGTTACTTTTTCGCCATATCCAACCCAAATCATTGGCGTGCCATAAAAGCCCAAGACAACAAACACAACACCAATTATTATACATATTGTTCCATTTATACCAAATATATTGCTTTGGTTTGTTACTATTAATATTATTCCTAAGACAAAAAGCACAGGCAAAATACTACCCCAAATAATATTATTTGTCATTTGACGACTAATTTTTTTCATTCTTTTCTCCTATTAATACTATTTTATTGGAAAATATATTATATAATAACATAAAGATAAAAAAAATAATAGCATTTTGATTATTTTTATTTAGTCTGCGTAATTTTAATTTTGTTCTAAAAATATAATTATTTTGTTTTAAATAAAATCCTTAAGAACATAACATTAACCTTTAAACAGATGATTTACATATTCTCAATGTTAAAGGCAGTTTATTACAATATCATATATTGTTAAAAGACACATAAAAAAACATAATTTAATTTTTAGATCAAATTATGTTTTTACTAATAGTTATTTAGCTATTGATTCTAACTCTAATATAAAGTTATTATCTACTGTAAAAGATTTTGTTCTTGTATTTAAAGTCAATTTAATTGTTATTTGCAAAGATTTATTACTACCCACTACTTCTTTTTCTGTTATATTTACTTTTGTTGGATTGGTAACTGGATTATAATATAAATCATTAAGAACTAAATTATCTGGGTTATTACTAAATTTTGTTATTTCGTCATTATCTGCATTTTTATAAGATATCTCTGTATAGAAATATGGAGTTTTATGTGCTGCAACACTAAGCAAATTAATAGCCAAATTTCTTTCACTATTGGCATTTTTTATATTAATAACGTATGTTAAGGTTTTTACATTGTTATTTGGGTTATCATCATCATTTACAAATTTGCTTTCACCTATATTCCATGGAGAAATTGTAACTTGTTTACCAGAATAATATTCTTCTTGAATATATTGTGCAGAATATGTTTTTGTTGGCTCTGAAGTATCTCCGTAATAGTACTCACCCGAAGCAACAAAAAATGCATCATCATTGTTAACTCTAAAAGTTATTTCATTGTTTTTATAACGCGTTTTTAAAATTAAATCAAATAACCCGAAACAAATCAGTGATGTTAAAATACACACTAAAACACTATAAATAATGATTCTTTTTTTCATAACTCACCTATCTTTATTTTTAGTATATAACAAATAAGAAAAAGTAAGCAACTAAAATTAATAATTTTGCATTTTAAATTTTTAGATAAAAAATGCTTGCAATAATATATTTAATATGTTAGAATTAAACGAATTTTTAAAAGGAGATACAAAACTATGCCAAATATTAAATCAGCAAAAAAAAGAGTTTTGGTCACAGCAACAAAAAACGCAATTAATAAATCTGTTAAATCTGAATTAGCAACTGCTAAAAAGAAATTTCTAGTAGCAGTTGAAAACAAACAAGTTGAAGAAGCTACAAAACTTTTAAGTGAAGTTGTTTCTTTACTTGATAATGCTGCACAAGACAATGTAATTAGCACAAATTCTGCTAGACGAAACCAAGCTGCTTTATCTAAAAAGTTAAATGCTATTAAAGGTTAATTTTTAAAACAAAGCAATTTGTTATGTTTAAATAGAAATTAAAGAGTAGAGTAAAACTTATATTGTTTTATTTGAAAAGCCTATAACATATTTAATGTTATAGGCTTTTTTGTTGTATTATATTCTATTTAACTTATATAAAAAAATATTTAACTACTTTTAATGTATTTTCATAAATTAAATTAAGAATAAATTTTATTGTTATAGCTTATAAGCAAAAGCATTTATTATAATTATTAAAATTTTATATAAGCATTGACTTTTTTATTTCACTCGTTTATAATTAAAAATACAGCATTGTGAGTTTGTATAACAAACATTCATATATAAATTATTTTTATTATAAATTAGGAGATAAAATGACAACAGCTTCTATTATCCTTTCGGTTTTAGGAATATTTTTTTCCGCTATATATATTTATCAAATTATTTTTATTTTAATCGGTTTATTTACAAAAAAGAAAAAATATAAAGATGCTAAAGAAGATCACACTTTTGGCATTGTTATATGTGGTAGGAATGAAGAAAAAGTTATTGGTAATTTAATTGAAAGTATTAAAAATAATGATTACCCACAAGACAAATTAAAAATATTTGTATGCGCTGATAATTGTACAGATAAAACTGCCCAAATTTGTAGAGATATGGGGGCTATAGTTTATGAACGTTTTAACAAAGAGCAAATTGGCAAAGGTTATGCTTTAAACTACTTATTTCAAAACATTCATAAAGATATGCCTGACTACTTGCCAGATGCAATAATGGTTTTTGATGCAGACAATGTTCTTACTACAAACTACATTAAAGAAATGAATAAAGCTTTAGATAGTGGTGTAAAAATATGTACAAGTTTTAGAAATACTAAAAACTATGATACAAGTTGGATAAGTGCTGGGGCTTCGGTTAGTTTCTTACGTGAATGTATGTTTATACATAAACCAAAATCGGTTTTGAATATTAGCACTCACGTTTCTGGAACTGGTTTTTACTTTTCAAAAGATGTTTTAACTTTTAAAGATGGTTGGGCTTACACAATGATTACTGAAGATTTGGAATTTTCTGCCTTTAGTACATTAAAAGGTGTAAGAATTGGCTATTGTGAAGATGCAGAATTTTTTGATGAACAACCTTCAAAATTTAAACAAGCATGGCGTCAACGTTTGCGTTGGTCAAAAGGTGGGCTATTAGGGTTTTCTTTATTCCATGCTTCGTTAAGTTCAACATTTTTGAAAACAATGGACTTTACATATTACGAATATTATTTCTCTAGGTTCTTTCCTATTTCAATATTCTATTTATTTTCATTTTTAGCATCATGTATAATAAATGTTACTACAAGAATATTAGATGTAATAAACGAAAAATTAATTGTTGGAATAATTTATTATTTATACCCTATTTTACTTGCATTTTTAACAACCTATCTTGCACTTCTTGTAGACTCACTATTGACCGTTATTGTTTGTTGGAAAAAGATAAAAGCACCTGCTGGCAAAAAAATATTATCAATATTTACTAATCCTTTATTTACAATGTTTATTGCCACACCTTCTTGCTTTGTTGCTTTATTTAAAAAAGTTAAATGGGATCCAATTGAACATAATCAATCTGTTTCACAACAAGAATTAGAAAACATAAAATAAATATTTTAATTTAAGAATAAATAAGAAATAATTTAATATTACTAAAAAAGGCAAAATTTGTGTAAAACAAACATTTTGCCTTTTTTATATTTTTTATCCAAAGTATTTTAATTATTAGTAATTTTTTATTTTTTTCTATAATCTTTTATTTTTTTATTATTTTAATTAATGATTTTGCATATTAAATAGTATAAAACATTTTCTTGCGACATTTGCCCACTCTTTATATTATAATCTGCTTCTAAAAGTAAATTTAAAATATTTTTTAATTGTGTTGCCGAATATTTATTAGCACTCTCTTTTGCTTTTACAATAGCAAATTCTTTACAATTTAATGCATTTGCCAATTCTGCATTTGAACCTTTGTTTATTTTCGCAAACATCATACGTCTAAACGTTCCGGTAATTAATGCTAAAATTTTAATTGGTGCTTCATTTGCTTGTAGCATATCATACAAAATCTTTAATGCCTTATTGCCATCTTTAACTCCAAGTGCATTAGTTAAATCAAACACTTTTAATTCAGTATCTTTAAAAACTAATTTATCTATATCTGAATCTAATACTTCTACCTTTGAAATTAAATAATCACTTATTTTTTTTATTTCTAAATTTATTCTATTTAAATCTCCTAAACAATAGTCATTTAACTTTTTACAATTATCCAATGAAATGTTTTTGTTATATTTATTAAATTGTTCTTTAATGTAATTAATAATATAATCTTGATTTGGCTTGCAATCAATAATTTCTGCTTCTTTTATAAAATCAAACGTCTTACTTCCTATGGAATCAATAATAACAAGCAAGCAATCTTTATTTGGATTTTTAGAATAGTTTTCAAACCTTTTTTTGTTATCTTGTGACAACTCCTTGAAAATATCCTGAATAATAACCATTCTTTTTTCGTTAAAAAATGAAAATTGATTACAAGAATTTATTATGTTATTTGTATCAAAGTTTTCATCAGTAAACACGCTTACATTAATTTCTGAAATGTTAAGTCTATCAATGAGTATTTTTTTTGCATCTAAGCACAAAAAAGCATCACCTTTTAAAAGGTAAATACTTTTTATAATTGATGAAAATTCAATCTATACTCCTTATATTATTAATTTTACCATTTGAATAATTAAAAGTCCAATTTCCTTCCATATTTAATTCGGAATTATCATTTTTTATATAATTCCCGTTTTTAACATAATTTGAAATGTTTAGTTCATTTATGTGTTCTAAACAATTTGAATTATCAATAAATATATCAAGTTTCCCTACCATGTAATTTATATTATATAAGTTATCAAAATTTAATTTATTGCTTCCAATAAATATTTTTACGTTATTATAAATAAACATAATTCCACAATATCTATCAGCAATTTTATAAGGAGTTACATTTACATTGTTTAAAATATATTTCTCATTATAAACTATATTATGTTCGCTTTCATTTTCGCTTATATTATATACGTTTTTATAGTATGTTGGTTCCTTTAATTTATAATTATTTTCAATTATAATATAATCTGCCTTTTTATAAACTACATTATCAAAATAATCATTTGTTTTAGTTATTAAACTACCATTATAGTTTCCAACACAAAATGTTGTTCCACCCAATTCAACTATATAACAACTTTTCCCATATGCGTTAATCATTGCAATATTTTGATTATAATAAACTGGAGTTGTTATACCTAAAGAAATTAATAAAAATATTAAAACAAATGCTGAACATATCCACAATTTTTGCTTTTTATTATAGTTTACAAAATGTGAAAATATAAATAGTGAAAAATATATTCCTACTAAAAATATAGGTGATATTTTTGATAAATTTATGATAGCCCATTTCTGACTCGCAACTATTTGTGCAATATTAATTATAGATGTAATAATAATTGCTGGAATTTTTAATAATATAACTAGAAATTTCGCGCATAAAACTAAAGGCACAAGCACAAACAATAAAATAAAGTAAACTTCAAAAACCGGAATACAAATAAAATTTGCTAGTAAAGTTAAAAGAGAAATTTGTCCATAATAATATATTGTTAATGGTAATAACCCCAACTGAACCGACAACATAACCGATAAAGTATCGGATATTTTACTAAGAAATTTAATTTTTTCAAAAATATTTTTAAACAAATTAGCAAACATAAATATTGAAAATACACTTGCAAAACTAAGCAAAAAACCAGCATCATAAACCGATAAAGGTTTATAAATTAGCACAATAATTCCCGCTATACCTATTGAGTTTAACCTATCATATTGCTTGCCTAAAATTCCTGCAAAAGATAAAACAATAAACATTATGCTTGCTCTTACCACAGAAATGGAAAAAGAGCATAAATAACAATAAAAAACCAATATTACGGATATTATAATTAAATTTATATATTTTTTTAGTTTTGTTCTGTTTAAAACAAACAAAAGCAAAGTAGTTACAAAGCCTATATGTAAACCTGAAACTGCTAAAAGGTGAGCAATACCTGATATTGAAAAGTTTTCTTTAATGCTATCATTAACATATGTTTTATCACCAAATAAACTTGCATAACTTATACTAGACTGATCAGAATTCATATTTCTATCAAGTACATTTTTTACAGATTTACGCAATCTTTCAGATATTGTTAAGCCTTTGAATGAATCAATAGAATAATCATTTTCTGTAATAGACGATGTGTATGCAATACCATATTTATAATAATAATTATTAAACTTTCCTAAAGAAAATAATTGAGTTTTTTCTAATCGTCCGGTAAATGTTATTACGTACCCTTCTTCCATAGTTGCTCCATTTGACAATGAAACAATGATATTTATGTAAGTTTTGTCTAATACTACGCTTGTCATATTTGAATATTCGTTTACAATACTTATTCTTCCAGAAACCATATATGTTCCATTTTTAAACGAATTATTGTTAAAAGTAGTACAAGACAATAAAAACATACCAAGTCCTATTGCAAATGAAGAAATTATTATTAATAACCGCTTTATACATTTATATTTAACACATAAATAAATTAGGATTGAAATTCCAATACCAAGAGTTAATAACACATATAGATTCAATGCAAAAATTAACTTAGCAAAATATATGCCGAGCCCAAGTGAAATAAAACTATAAAATATTGGTCTAAAATTTATTCTTTTCATTAGTAACGTTCAAAATAATTTATTATAATACTAACACAAAATCATTTAGAAGGTAAAGTATATTTAAAACAGAATAAACCGACATACAAAATGTATGTCGGTTGTTAGTTATATTAATATTTTAACGATATGACTCAAATTTTGCTAAAGCACTATTTGTATAAATATAACATCACATTAATTTACAATAACAAATTTTTTGTTGCAAGTTCTTCAATTTCAAAATTATTTAACTGACTTTTTAGTTTATGAGCAATAGCTGAAACATAGTCTTTTTCTAATGCAAATTTCCCTCTATTCAAACCTTCTAATAAAACAAAAACATCATCTGCTGTTAATCCGTCTTTTTTTAAATATGTTCCTACGCCTTTTATTGTTTGAATATCATAACCAAATTCTCGCAAACATTCTATGTTACATTCAATTGTATAACGTCTACAATTTATGCCTTTTTGACGCAACCTTTTAACAAGTTCCTTTTGTGTTATTAAGTGCTCTGCATCAGTTTCAGTTTGTAATATTTTTAAGATATGCAATATTATTCCAAAGTTTTTACGTTTTTTCATTTGTTACCTTTTATTTTTATATATTTTAACATTTTTTTATTATCTTGTCAAAAAAGAAAAAGTTGCCCATTAAACACAATTTTGCTGTAATCAAAATTTGTTCATACGCGGGCAACTTTTTTTATTTAATTATTAATCTATCATTTTCAACATCAAGAGTAACTATGCTATTTGGTGCAAAATCTTTTGTTAATAATTCTTTTGCCACCATTGTTTCTACAGTATGACTAATATAACGTTTTAATGGACGTGCACCATAAACCATATCGTAACCATTATCTATAATGTAATCTTTTGCTTTATCAGTAACATTTAATTTCAGTTGTTTTGCCTCTAATCTTTGTGCAAGATTTTTTAATAATAAGTTTACAATTTGTTTAATATTATCTTTTGTTAAAGGTTTAAAATAAATTATATCATCTAAACGATTTAAAAATTCTGGACGAAATTGCATTTTTAACATACCATCAACTTCGGCTTTCGCTTTTGCTGAAATTGTTCCGTCTGATTCAATGCCTTCTAATAGTGCATTTGCTCCAAGGTTAGAAGTTAAAATTATAATGGTATTTTTAAAGTCGACAGTTCTTCCTTGGCTATCTGTTATTCTACCATCATCTAAAACTTGAAGTAAAATGTTGAATACATCTGGATGTGCTTTTTCTATTTCATCAAAAAGAACAACTGAGTATGGGTGACGACGAACGGCTTCTGTTAATTGTCCACCTTCTTCATAACCTACATATCCTGGAGGAGCACCAATTAAACGAGAAACGCTAAATTTTTCCATATATTCGGTCATGTCAATTCGAACCAAATTCTTTTCATCATCAAATAAGTTTTGCGCTAATGCTTTACAAAGTTCAGTTTTACCTACTCCTGTTGGCCCTAAAAACATAAATGAACCAATTGGACGATTAGGGTCACCAATACCTGCTCTTGAACGTAATATCGCTTCACTAACTTTTGTAACGGCTTCATCTTGTCCTATTATTCTCTTGTGTAATGTATCATCTAAGTGAATTAATTTTTCTCTTTCACTAGATGCTAATTTGCTTACTGGAATTCCAGTCCAACGAGAAACAATTTTTGCTATTTCGTCTTCAGTAACTTTTGATTTTAACAATGAATCTTGTTTTACTTCTTCGGTTTGTTTTTCTAAATCTAACAAATCTTTTTGAAGTTTTGGCAATGTTGAGTATTTTAACTGAGCCGCTTTATTAAGATCGTATTCTCTTTCTGCCCTATCTATTTCTGCTGTAGTTTTTTCAATATCTTCTTTTAATTTTTGTATTTTTTGAATTGATTGTTTTTCGTTATCCCATTTTGCCTTCATTGCATTATATTTTTCTTTTAATGAAGCCAATTCTTTTTCTATTTTATCTAACCTATCTATAGATAATTGGTCAGTTTCCTTTTTTAATGCCTCTTTTTCGATTTCATGTTGAATTATTTTTCGATTTATTTCGTCGAGTTCTGTTGGCATACTATCAATTTCTGTTTTTATGCTAGCACAGGCTTCATCGACCAAGTCTATTGCTTTATCTGGCAAAAATCTGTCAGAAATGTATCTATTAGACAATGTTGCAGCACTAATTAACGCATTATCTGATATTTTAACTCCATGATATACTTCATATCGATCTTTTAAACCACGCAAAATTGATATTGTGTCTTCAACACTTGGCTCTCCAACCATAACTGGCTGAAAACGTCTTTCTAGTGCAGGGTCTTTTTCTATATATTTTCTATATTCATCTAGGGTTGTTGCACCTATACAATGAAGTTCACCACGAGCAAGAAGTGGCTTTAAAATATTTCCAGCATCCATTGCACCATCTGTTTTGCCGGCACCCACAATTAAATGAAGTTCATCTATAAATAATATAATTTGCCCTTCACTTTTTTTAACTTCATTTAAAACTGCTTTTAACCTTTCTTCAAATTCGCCTCTAAACTTTGCGCCAGCAACCAATGAACCCATATCTAGGCTGAAAATTCTTCTATTTTTTAAAGATGTTGGAACATCACCCTTCATAATTCTTATAGCCAAGCCCTCTGCAATTGCAGTTTTACCAACACCCGCTTCACCTATTAAAACTGGGTTATTTTTTGTTTTTCGAGATAAAATTCTTATTACATTTCTAATTTCACTATCTCGTCCTATAACTGGATCAAGTTTATTAGCCCTGGCAAGTTCAACCAAATCACTGCCATACTTTTTTAAGACGTCATAAGTATCTTCTGGATTTTGATTTGTCACTTTTGTATTCCCCCTTACTTTTTTTAATTCTTCTAAAAAGTTCGACTTTTTAATATTGTATTTATTAAATAAATTTTTTATTGTACTATTTGTACTATCAAGCATAGCAATAAATATATGTTCAACAGACACATATTCATCACCCATATTTTTTGCCTGCATAATTGCATTATTTAAAACAATATTTGTATCTTGTGCTAAATATGCCTGCGTGCCACCTGACACCCTTGGTAAACGAGAATTTATATCCTCAATTTCTGCTATTAATTGATTAACATCAATTCCCTGCTTTAATAATAAATTTGCAATTAACGAATCAGGTAATGTTAATAAAGCATGCAAAATTTGTGATAGTTCAATCTGTTGATTACCATTTGTTTGAGCATCAGATATTGCTTGCTGAATTGCTTTCTGTAAATTGATTTAAGTCCATTATTGTGTCCTCCTTTTATCAATTTGGCAGTATTATAGCACCACATGTTAGCAATGTCAAGCGGAGAGTGCTAATTTTTATAAAATTATTTAATATTAGTTTATATGTATTTATCTCTAAAAAGAGATAATGATTTTACAAAAAATTAAAATAGAGATTTATCTGTTTTTTTCTTAACATTTAATGTATATTCTTTGCTTACTTCTCCAGTCTTTTTAAATTCTCCATTTTGTTTATCACCAATAATTGCTAAAAAAGTAAGAGTTGCATCTTTGTTTGAATTTACTACAAGGTTAGTTGAAAGTGCTTCTCCATATCCTACCATAGAGTCTGTCTGTTCTTTTTCCATATTAAATAGTTTATATTCATCAAGGCTTACATAACCCGTTTCTTTATTTAATTTTAATTTAACTTTTTTATCATCACTTGCAAATTCTTGAAATAGAGTAAGTTCTACATCATCGGTATCGCTTTTGACCAAAATATCTATATACTTTTTTTCATAATCCTTTTCTTCTGAAAATTTTATGTTAATTGTATGGTCAGTACTCATTGCTCCAGATACATCTATAAATGTAACAGTTAATGGAGTTCTTATTGAGTTTTCGCACGCAGAAAAAACAAATACGCTGAATAAAACAGCGATTATTATTGTTACATTTTTTATTAATTTATTAAATTTTTTCATATAATCCCCTTTTTAGTATAAAAATTAAATCATTTTTTATTTTTGCCAAGATAAATATATTTAAACCGCAAATAGTTTATTTATATTTAATATTAAAAATGAATTATTTAATAATTTAATTATTTATATAAAAAAACAAGGCAAAATTGATATAATAAATTCAATTTTACCTTATTTTTTAATTATTAAATGATAGTATTATTATTTGATAAGAACAATACATATTTACATATAATTTTAAAACTTTATACAATATTACTTTTTTAATAGTATAAATGTTTAAAATTTAAAATGCTTGTACCATTTGAACACAAAGTTAAATATTGCACTCAATTACACCTAATTCGCCATCGCGACGATTATAAAGCACATTTACTTTGTTTGATTTTTCATTTAAAAATACATAGAATGCATGATCTAAAAGTTCCATATTTTCGATTGCTTCTTCAATAGACATTGGTGTTAAATCAAATTCTTTTGTTTTATATATTTTCTTTTCAACGTCTTCTGGTAATTCTGGTAAAAATTCTAGGTTTGCTAAATCAAAGGCAGTTTTTCTAAATAAATCTTTTTCACGTTTTGAGCATTTTATAATTTGTCTTTCAATTTTTGGGAGTGCTGTATCAATATTGTCATACATATTTTCACCAACTACTTCTGCTCTAAACAACTTGCTTTTGCTAGTTATTGTTAATTCTAATTTATACGTTTTATTTTGAAGGGAACAAACCACTCTTGCCTTTGCATTATCGTCAAAATATCTATCTAATTTATCTACCTTTTTTATAATAATTTTTTTAAGTGATTGTCCTATATCGTAATTTCTTTCTACAAATTCTATTTTCATAAAATTATACCTCCCGTTAATTTGTATATTTATATTCTACTATTAAATTAACTTTTAAAGCAAATTATTTTATTGTTATAATAAAAATATTTTAGCGGAAACACTCATTTACTTTTACCTATATAATTCTTGCTTTTTTATATTCATCAACAATCTTTTGTTTAAATTTAATTGGGTATTTTTTCCATTCTTGATATTTCTGTTTTTGGCAAAAAGAACAAGGTCTAAAGCCTGCCATTACGGCATCGTACTCATTGAAATAATCTAAATTTCACATAATATCCCATTTTAATAAATCTTAAAGCACTTGGACAATCTAACCTGCATAAATTTTTTCTTTGCCATTATAACCGCCAAATGTACCTTTATTATGGCTTAAATACAATTCTCCTTTATCATTAAGCAATATATACTCTCTTTCCCTAACATCCCTTTAACAATTTTCAAATGTTAAACCATTACCATCAACGTCTATTATAATTGTTCCTTTTTTGTCAAGTTCGCCTAATAATATTTTTTCAGCAATTTTATCTTCAACTTCTTGTGTAATATATCGCTTTAAAGGTCTTGCGCCATAACGAGTATCTACACCATTATCTATAATATAATCTAATGCATTTTCTGTTAATTTTAAAGTTAATTCTTGTCTGTTTAATCTTTTATTTATGTTTGCCACCATTATTGTTGCAATTTTTGTTAAATCTTGAATTGTTAATGGGTGGAATATGCAAACAACATCTATTCTATTAACAAATTCTGGTCTAAAATGTTTTCTTAACGCTTCTAAATAAATTGCCTTTACACGAACATCATCGTCACATTCTTCTAAGGATTTCATTGCTTGTTGACTGCCCAAGTTTGACGTCATAATTATTATTGAATTCCTGAAATTAACAGTTCGTCCTTGCCCATCAGTTAATCTGCCATCATCTAATATTTGTAATAATGTATTAAAAATATCAGGATGTGCTTTTTCTATTTCATCAAATAATATAACTGAATAAGGTTTTCTTCTAACCGCCTCTGTTAATTGTCCGCCTTCATCGTATCCTGCATATCCTGGTGGAGCACCAATAAGTTTAGAAACAGTATGTGGCTCCATATATTCACTCATATCAAGTCTAATTATATTATTTTCGTCATCAAACATTGCTTCTGCTAATGCTTTAGTTAACTCTGTTTTACCAACGCCAGTTTGCCCCATGAATATAAACGAACCAATTGGCTTGTTGGCATCGCCCATACCTACACGACTACGTCTTATTGCTTTGCATACACTATTAATTGCCTCATCTTGACCTACAACTCGTTTGTGCAAAATATTCTCTAAATTTATCAATTTGTCTTTTTCTGTTTCTGTTAACTTAGTAACTGGTATTCCTGTCCATTTTGCAACAATTTCAGCCACATCGTTGGCGACTATACATCTATTTTGATTATGATCAAATTTTTCGCGTAAATCATTAACAATAGAAGTCAATTCAATTATCTGCTCATTCAACTTTGCTACTGCATCATAATTTCTGGCTATGCTATATTCATTTTTGTTTGCAATTAGTTTTTTTAATCTTTCCTCTTTATCTTTTAAATCATTTGGTTTAACAGAAAAAGCCACTCTTGCACGTGCAGATGCTTCATCTATTAAATCAATTGCTTTATCTGGCAAACTTCTATCAGGGATATATCTGTCACTTAATGTAACAGCAGCCTCAATTGCAGAGTCTGTTATTTTTACTTTATGAAAAGACTCATAGTTATCACGAAGCCCCTTCAAAATTTCAATTGTTTGCTCTTTAGTAGGTGGATTAACCATAATTGGTTGAAAACGACGTTCTAAAGCCTTGTCGGCTTCTATAAACTTTCTATATTCATCCGTAGTAGTTGCTCCTATTGTTTGTAATTCACCTCTAGATAAGTATGGTTTTAACATATCAGATGGACTTACTTCACCTTCTTTTGAGCCCGCCTGAGCAATAGTATGAATTTCATCTATAAAAACAATTATATTTTGACTAGCAATGATTGTATCTATAGCATCTTTTAACTTTTCTTCCATGCTACCACGATATTTAGTTCCAGCCATAAGACCGCCAATTTCCAAAGAATAAACTATTTTATCTTTTAATATATCTGGGACATCACCACTAGCAATTTTTTGTGCCAACCCTTCAACTACGGCAGTTTTTCCTACACCCGCTTCCCCAATTAAAATTGGGTTATTTTTTGTTTTTCTACATAATATTTCAATTATTCTTTCAATTTCTTGCTCTCTGCCAATTATAGGATCTATTTTACCTTGTCGAGCCTTTAAAGTTATATCACACCCCATTTCTAGCAATTTATCTGGAAGCAAACTTCTATTTGAATCATCTAGAATTGTATCGTCTGTATTTATGCTTTGGAGAGAGATTAAGACTTTAGATTTAATTTCAGTCAAATTGATTTTAAATGTTGTTGTTAATAGTTTTACTGCATAAGTTCCATTATTTACTAAAAGAGCAAATAACAAATGTTCAGTACCCACAAAGTTATTATTTAATTGCAAAGCAACTTGCTTTGCTGTTGCTAATATTTCTTTGCTTTTTGGTGTTAATTCTACATCAACCCCGGCTAGTACTTTATCATTTGTTTCTTCTGTAGATAAAACTTCTTTTAAACTTGCACTAGTAACGCCATATTCTGCTAAAATTTTATTAGACATACAATCTTTTACAGTTGTTAATCCATACAAAATGTGCTCAGTACCCACTTGATTCCCACCGAGTTCCATTGCAATTTTGCCAGCATTTTTAATTACTTTGCTTAAGTTATCACTAGAAGTATTAAACATCAACTTCTCCTTTTTGAATATTTAAACTAATTAAATCTGATAAGTATCGTGCACGCTTTTTTTCTGCTTCTTTTACAGAAAGTACTCCTTCGCTTAAATGATTTTCTTTTATTTTACACAAAACATCTAAAATATCAAATTGTTTTTTTGATTTTAGCATTCTTAAATTAATGCCCCACAACAACTGACCAAGCAACTCAATAGTTTCATCTACACCTAGCCTGTAAGCATTATGCAAAATGCCATAACTCCTAAAAATTCTATCTGCTAAATGGCTAGCCGAAAAATCAAAAATTTTACTTTCTTCATTATTTTCTAATTCAATAATTTTTAATACAATTTTATATAAATTTTCTGCAATTTCATTTTCTTTACTGCCAAAAGTATATTTATTTTTTATTTTAAAAAATGGGCTTGTAGTATTGCCAATGTGGATTACATCATATTGATTTTTTAATAAATCATTTTCTATTTTTTCAAATAAGTTATTATAAGCAATTGCTGGTAAAAACAACAAGACTTCTATTTCTAAACCTGTTCCACAAAGATAAGGATTTGAAGTTAAAAAACCAAAATCTGTATTAAACGACATTTCCAGTTTGTCTAAAATTTTATCATCAATGATATTTGCTTTTTTATAACATTCTTCTAAATTAAATTTTTTACTATTAACAATAACTCTAATATGATCTTGTTCGTTAATGTAAAGTAAAGATTCGCCATCTAAACTTTTTCCGTATGCAGAAATATCTTTATTATCAATTAAATTGGCAGTTATAGTTCCATCTTCCTCTAAAATTTTACAATCTTGAAGTGATAAATTTTTGAGCGATTTAAACTCATAATCATCTCCAAAAATTTCGCTTAGAGATCTAGTTACTCCAATAGCCTGTTCTCCGTCTGTTAACGTTTTAACAAAAGGCATATCTTTAATATTACGTCTATAACTCACTGAACAAAATAATATATTTTTATAATCTTCCATAACATTGTTCCTTAAGTTTTTCAATCTCTACACCATATTTTGTTGCTTTTTGTAGATTCCCGTTTTTTAAGCATATTTCAACCATTTGCTCAAGTTCTTTTATTTGTTTTTTAATATAAAATATATTTGGCTTTTTGCCTAAATATTTTTGTTCTTTAAACTTGGTAATAAAAATTTTATTTAGGTAATCTGCAAAAGCATTGTAGCAATTTTCACAACCAAACATACCTGAAGATTTAAACTCTTCAAATGTTTCTCCACAACTCAAACATTTAGTTTCTAACTCTATGTTATTTGTTTCTTTTATTGCTAGCATTTCAAGTTCAATTTCATTATTTAACTTTCTATAACAAGCGCCACATAAATATTTTAACTTATTATCTTTTGACATAAATATACTTGTTGCATCTTTTTTACCACAACTATCACATAGCATATTTACATCTCCTTTTATAATCATTATACTAAAACAAAAAGCATTCAATGTCAAGAAAAAGCAAAAAAAACTAGAGTACCTTAAAACTCTAGTTTTTTATAAATTTTATTATCTTTTTATATTTTCAGCTTTTCTTATTTTAAAATAATAATATATAGTTGCGATAATACTTCCAATCAAGCAG
>SAMEA104315436__coassemble_1271_pt1 | contig 17005 bp, 14 predicted proteins | sample SAMEA104315436__metabat2_low_PE_038 | metagenome-assembled genome bin SAMEA104315436 (sample SAMEA104315436) | gut metagenome | biome: Monkey gut; feature: monkey-associated habitat; material: faeces | place: China | collected 2013 | reverse complement strand
AGATGCAATGAATATAGAAGGGTTAAGAGATCAAACTTGTGAGCAGTTGCATAATGATTTGGGAATTTACGAGCCAAGTGAATTGTACTCTTTAAAATTAGAGGATTTACTAAAATTAAATAAATTTAAAGAAAAAAAGGCTAAAAATTTATTAAAATCAATTGAAAAATCAAAAAATGTTTCATTAAATAATTTCATATTTGCAATAGGTATTGCAAATGTAGGAACAAAAACCGCAAAAGATTTAGCAAAATATTTTGGTAGTTTGGAAAATTTAAGAAAAGCAAATTTACAAGAATTATCTTCTATTAGAGATATTGGAGATATTGTTGCTACTTCTATTATAGATTTTTTTGCAGATGAATTTAATAATAAAATGATAGATGATTTATTAAAAATTGGTATAAAAATTAATGAAACGGAAAAAGTCTTAGGTGGAGTTTTTGATGGTAAAACACTTGTATTAACAGGTACACTTCCAACTTATTCAAGAGCAGAAGCAACTGAACTAATTGAAAAAAATGGTGGTAATGTTTCGTCAAGTGTATCTAAAAACACATCGTATGTTTTGGCTGGTGAAAGTGCTGGAAGCAAACTAGATAAAGCAAAATCTTTAGGTGTTAATATTATAAATGAACAAGAATTTAATGAAATGATTAAAAAATTGTAAAAAAGTATGTACATTTTAATTTTAATGTGTTATAATTGCACACGATAAAAATTTATTTTGAGGTAATAATTATATGATGAACAGACCACCAATTGATGAATTGGCACAAAAAACAGATAATAATAAATATAAACTTTCTGTACTTATGGCAAAAAGAGCAAAAGAACTAGAAAAACGTCATATAGAAAACGATCCTAATTATGACAATAAAAAAGTTATTGCTGCTGCCGCTGAAGAAATTTTTGAAGGCAAAGTTATCCCTAGTGATCAACAATAATATTTATTTAATTTATCACATTAGAACACCCCAAAAATTATCATGATAAACATGTTTGTTTTGGGGTGTTTTGTAGTTTTATAAAGGTTATAAAACAATTTATGACAATAATTATTTAAAATTTTTGTTGTACTTTTTAAATAAATATTGTAATATGTATTTATAGGTTTTTATGAAATTAAATAATTCAATTAAATTAGCAATAGCAAATTTTGCTATGTTTTGGAAAATATTATTATATAAAGTTATTGCTTTGGGTATAAGCATTCTTTTTGTTTTGCCAGTATGGGGTAGTTTAAAAAGTACTTTTTCTGCCTCTGGTTTAAACTCTTTAATTAAAGAAATGTTTAATGCTCCAGCGTTTCAAAGCGTTTCAAAATTTGTAGGGCAAATGCTTGAAATTTTAAATTCATTTTTTAAAGGAATATCTTCTTTAGCAACAAATAATATTATTTTATTAATTTATTTGGCAATAATACTTTTGATTGTAATTCCTTTTTTATTTAAATTAAGTGATGTCCCAGCAAGTGAAAGTGCATATAGTTATATGTCAAGTTTAAATAGAAATTCGTTTACCATCAACTTTATTACATCATTAGATAAATCTATGGGCTACAGCATACTTCGTGCAGTTTTAGAAATTCCATTTTGGTTTATTATCGGTGGTGGCGTATACGGAATTTTATCAATGGGTTTATTAAGTGATTTCACAGCAATAATCTCGCCATTGTTATTATTTATTTTTGTAGTAACTTTGTTAGCATTAAATAGTGCTTTATTTAGTGGACTTGCACCTAGCGTAGTTGTTTTTAATTGTTGTGCTAGCAAGGCATTACCTAAAGGCTTTAATGCAGTTAAAAGAAATTTCTTTTCAATATTATCTAGTTTTAGTGTTGTAATGGCAATTATTGTTGCTTTATTTTACATATTTGGGGTTTATTCATTAATATTTATAATTCCATTTATGTCACTTATTTTATCTGTTTTTGGACAAGTATTATTTTTTGAAAGTCAAGGAATGGATTACTATATAAGTCCCGATAAAATAATTACACCAAGAAAATTAGAATGTGCAGATAGCATAAAAAAGGTTAAAAATATTATATAATAAGTAATAAATAAAACTTTATGCTGTTAAGTTCGCTTTGCTCATAAACAAATATAACATTTATTATGTAGATTTTTGCAATTTAAATTTTTATTTGATTAAACTCAAATCTATAAACACGTGTCACTCACATTTGAACCAACTTCAAGTTTGTTTATAAATGGCAATGTTACTTGCGAACAAAACTTTTGCTTAGTTAAAAATATACTTTAAAAATTTCTTTATCATAATAAGAATTTTTAAGCAAGTGCAGAATATTTTCTGTATTTGATTAAAAGTTTTTAAATTTTGGTTTAAAAATCATAATAATACAAAATTATTTAAAAAACTTTATAAAAAAGCAAATTATTTTGCTTAGTTTTTTGTGAGTATATATCACAAATTTATTAAAAAAAGGAGAATAAAATGACTGAAAAAGAAAAAGTAAAAATAACATTTTTAGGTGGTGTAGGTGAAATAGGTAAAAATATGACCGCCTTTGAATACAAAGATGAAATAATTGTTTTAGATGCTGGATTAACTTTCCCAGATGATGATTTGCCTGGCGTAGATATTGTTGTTCCAGATATATCTTATTTGGTTGCAAATAAATCTAAAATTAAAGCCATTATTTTAACACATGGACACGAAGATCATATTGGAGGGCTTCCATTTTTATTGCCAGAGATTAATGTGCCTGTATATGGTAGTAGATTAACTTTAGGATTAGTAGAAAACAAATTAAAAGAATATCCAAAAATTAAAGCAAAATTAATTTCTGTAAAACCAAGAAATGTTTTAAAAATAGGTTCGTTTGCAATTGAATTTATACACGTTAATCATAGCATAGCAGGTTCTTTAGCGGTTTGTATAAATACACCCGCTGGTAACATTGTTCATACAGGTGACTTTAAAGTAGATTTTGAAGCAATAAATGGACAAGTAACAGATCTTGAACGTTTTGGTGAACTTGGTAAAAAAGGTGTAAATTTATTAATGTGTGAATCTACGAATGTTTGTCGAAAAGGATATTCTATGAGTGAACGTAGAGTTGGAGAAACATTAGATAGATTATTTGCAGAACATAAAGAGAATAGGCTGTTTGTTGCTACTTTTGCATCTAACATTCACAGACTTCAACAGATTATGGACTTAGCAGAAAAATATGGACGTAAAATTGCATTTACAGGCAGAAGTATGATAAATGTTTCTGAAGTTGCAATGAAACTTGGGGAACTAAAATACAATAAAGAAAATGTTATTGATATTGATAAAGTAGACAAATTTGCAGATAAAGAGTTGCTAATTATAACCACAGGAAGTCAAGGGGAGCCTATGAGTGCTTTAACTCGAATGGCTGCCAATGAGTTTAAAAAAATAACGTTAGGTGAAAATGATTGTATAATTATATCTGCTTCACCAATTCCAGGGAACGAAAAATCTGTTTACAATGTTATTAATAAATTATTTAAAAAAGGTGCTGATGTTATTTATGATGAACTAGCAGACGTACATGCTTCAGGGCATGCTTGCCAAGAAGAAATAAAACTAATGCACTCACTTGTAAAGCCAAAATGCTTTATGCCTGTTCATGGTGAATATCGTCATTTAAAAACACATAAAGAAATAGCAATGGCACTTGGGTGTGATGGTAGAAATATAATTTTGCCAGACCTTGGAATGCAAGTTGAAATGACAATGGGACATATAAAAGTTTGTGGAAGAATAAATGCTGGACAACGTCTTGTTGATGGATTAGGCATAGGAGATATGGACTCAAGCGTTTTAAGAGATAGAAAACAACTTTCCGAAGATGGTATTTGTGTAGCGGTATTAAACTTAAATTCGCTAAGTGGAGAAATTAGTAGTGATCCATTTTTAATTACTCGTGGTGTAGTTTATTCTGGTGAGCAAGAACAATTTATGCAAGATGCAAAAGAACTTTTAATTCATTATTTAAAAGAACAAGATGTTAGAGATATGGATCCAAACTTAATTAAACAAAATGTTAGACGTCAACTTCAAAATTTTATATATAAACGTACTGCTCGCAGACCAATGATTTTAACAATTATTTTCTTTGACTAGGATATTATATGGACACTTTACAAACTTTAGAGCATTTTGCTCGTGAAAATCACATTCCTGTTCTGTTAGATGACAGTGCAAAGTTCTTGGCAGAATTTGTCGAAAAAAAACAATGCAAAAATATTCTAGAAATTGGTACGGCTATTGGATATTCAGGAAGCATAATGTTGCTTGCAAGCAAACAAGCATATTTAACAACAATTGAAATTAATGAAGATAGTTTTAATAAAGCCACTAATACTTTTAAATCTTTAAATTTGAGTGATAGAGTAACTCAAATTTTAGGAGATGGCTTTGAGCAAATTAACTTATTAAAAAATGATAGTAAAAAATATGATTTAATTTTTTTAGATGGACCAAAAGGCCAATATATTTATTATTATCCAATATTACTTGAAATGTTGACAAAAGATGGTTGTCTTTTAGTAGATAATGTTTTATTCCATGGAATGGTTCGTTCTACGGAAGATGTAGGGCATAAAAAAAGAGCGATGGTTACTAAGCTCCGTAAATTTTTAAAAGAAATAGAAACGAGAGAAGATTTAAAAACAACGATACATGAAATCGGCGATGGCATTGCAGAAATATATAAAAAATAAATTTCACATGAATATAAATATAATATGACAGGTATAATTTTATTGTTATTAATTTCTATAAAATATAAATGTTCTAAAATAGGGCAAATTGAGTTATTACGCCAATGTCCCTATTTTTTTAATAAATTATTTTCATGATGGTAATTTTGGTAAAAAATATTTGTTTATATAAAAGAAATGCTTTGAAAAATTAAGTTTACTGTTTTATCAATCTAAATATTTGTACTTGAATTAATTGTAATGCATAGTTAATTATTCTTAGCATTATACAATTTAATTTAATTTAATCTTTATTGTTTGTTTTAAATAAGATAATAAATGTCTAAAGCAATAATTAATATTGCGATATTTGTATTTTTTTGATATAATCGTAAATATGAGTTTTAAAGATTGGTTATTTACAAATGCTCCTGAGCCTTCACCGGCACAACCTTGGGGGTTAGGACATATTTTAACGTTAATTGGATGTATTGTCTTGATAATATGCATTACATATTGTTTTAAAAACAAAAGTAAAAAAGCGAAAAGAGTACTTTTGTGGTTTTTGACTATTCTAATTTTAATATTTGAAATTTCTAGGAGAGTAGTAAATTTTGCAAAAGCTACCGATTTAAGTTTTACAAATGTTTTATCAATATTACTGCCACGACCATGGTGTGCAATTTCATGTTGGGCAATAATATTCGCAACAATCTTTAATAAAAAGTTTTTATATAATTTTGCTTGCATAATTGCGTTGTTAGGTTCTACTATTTTTTTTGCTTACCCTGGAGTTGGATTTAGAGCACCATATTTTTTGTTTGATGATTTATATTCTGTTGCAACTCATTGTTTATTATTAATAACTAGTATATCACTTATGACTCTTGGAATTACCAATTTTAGATTTAAAAAATTTTGGAAAGTAATTTTTTGTTATATTATATTTATTGGTTATTCTCTTTTAGAAATTTATGTTTTAAAAATAGAAAATGATCCAATGTATTTTATGCAAAATAATGTAATACAAAATTTATTTAAGTTAAATTACAATTTATATTTAAAACTTTATATAATATTTACTATAATTTATTTGTTAATATTTCCTACAATTCAATTTATTAAAGATAAAAAAGAAAACAAATTGAAAACAATTAAATAATTTTAATTAATAAAAAATAATTTACCAAATTTAAAAAATAGGGCAAAATTCGTGTAAAACACACAATTTTGCCCTATTTTTAGTACTAATTATTATCTATTTGTAATTTTAGAAAAAGTATTTAATTTAAACTGTATTCAGTTCCGTTTGGTGTATCTTTTAAAACTACTCCTTTTTCTAAAAGTTCACTACGAATTTGGTCTGCCAAGGAATAATTTTTTTGTTTTTTTGCTTCAATTCTTTCAGCAATTTTTTGTTCAATATATAATTTAAATTCGCCGTCTAAATTTTGGCTTTGCAAAGGAGTTAATAAATTTAAACCTAAAACATTATCAAAATCTTCTACCAAATATTTAATTGTTGCAGAGTTCAAAGTTTCATCTTTTAACACATCATAAAGGCAGGTAAGGGCAAGGGAGGTGTTTAAATCGTTTGAAAGAGCATTTGCAAACTTTTGCTTATATTCGTTAACTTTACTTTGATCAATTTCACCAGAAATTTCTGCGGTTAGTGTTTTAATTTTATTTAAAAGTTTTGTGTAAGCAGTTTTTGCTCCGTCTAATCTATCATAACTGAAAATAAGAGGGTTTCTATAATGAGATTGTAAACAGAAGAGTCTGTACATAAGAGGGTTGTACCCATGCTCAATTAATTTATCTACTGTGGTAAACTCACCACTACTTTTGCTCATTTTCCCATTATCTGTGTTTAAGTGCTGAACATGAAACCAGTAGTTACACCATTTATGCCCCAAATAACTTTCACTTTGCGCTATTTCGTTTGTATGATGAGGAAAAATATTATCAACTCCTCCACAATGAATATCTAAGTATTCACCTAAATATTTCATGCTTATGCCCGAGCATTCAATGTGCCAGCCAGGATATCCTAAACCCCAAGGGCTGTCCCATTTTAATTCTTGGCTGTCAAATTTAGATTTTGTAAACCATAATGCAAAGTCTGCCAAGTTACGTTTGTTATTATCTGCTTCAACGCCCTCTCTTGCACCAACTACCATTTCATCAATTTGATGATTTGTTAGTTGATAGTAATCTTTTAATTTACTTACATCAAAATAGACATTTCCACCGGCTAAATAAGCATAGTCCTTATCTAATAAACTTTGAACAATTTTTATATATTCATCAATACAAGTTGTTGCAGGAACAACAATTTTGGGCCAAGCAATGTTTAAACGCTTGCAATCTTTTTTAAAAGCGTCTGTATAGAATTTAGCAATTTCCATTACAGTTTTATGCTCTCGTTTTGCACCTTTTAACATTTTATCTTCACCAGTATCACCATCACTAGAGAGATGTCCAACATCAGTTATATTCATGGCTCTTGTAACATTGTAACCTAAATAATTTAAAGATTTTTCCAAAATATCTTCCATAATATAGGTTCTTAAATTACCAATGTGAGCGAAATGATAAACTGTTGGTCCGCAAGTATACATTTTTACATCGTTAGCATTATTAGGAACAAATGGCTCTACCTTTCGAGTTAATGTATTATAAATATTAAGTGACATATAAACTCCTTTGTTTTTTAATATGATAGATTATGTAATATTTTTGTTTAAAAATATACAAAATTCATAATAAATTGCACTTATTATATCATATTTAATTAGCCTATGCAAAGAATAATTAAAAAAAGACGTATACTTTTGTATATGCCTTTTTATTTCAATTTGTTTAACTAAAAACAACAAACAATCATGCCTGCAAGAATAAGAACAAAACCGACTGTAAGAATTGTAACATATGTGCGGTCGCTTTTGTCTATATTGCTTTGTTTCTTTATAACTCTAGTTAGTTTTTTTGCAATTAAAACGGTTGCAATACCAATAATAATAAAAGATAATCCTGCAATTCTGGCTGGAGCAAGCAAATATTCTTGAAAATTCATAAGTAATAAACTTAGCATATAAAGACACCTCCAAAGTGGTTTTAAATAAATATATTATATATATTAGCATATGTTTTTATTTTTTTCAATACCTTTTTAACAATTTATAGAGCCAAAGAATAAACTAAATTTAGAAAAGGAGGAAAAATGAAAAAAATTTGTATTTTGCTTGCTTTTATGTTGGCTACAATATCTATAACCTTAGCAGGATGTGGTTCAACCCAAGAATTAACGACCAAAGTAAAAGTAAACGAAGTAACCCATAGCATATTTTATGCACCATTTTATGTTGCAATAAATAAAGGCTATTTTGCAGATGAAAAAATTGAAATTGAGTTGACAAATGGCGGTGGCGCAGATGCATCTATGAGTGCCATTTTAAGTGGTGATGCAGATATTGGCTTAATGGGACCAGAAGCATCTATATATGTTATTCAAGGTGAGGCTAAAGATAAGCCTGTAGTTTTTGGGCAATTAACAAAACGTGATGGCTCGTTTATTGTTGCTAAAAATGAATATAGCAATTTTAAACTTTCTGATTTAGTTGGAAAAGAAATAATAGGTGGTCGTCAAGGCGGTGTTCCAGCAATGACTTTAGAACATTGCATTAAAAAAGCAAATCTACAAATTGGTACTGGTGCAGATAAAGTTAATTTAAACACAAATGTTGCTTTTGCTAACACTGCAAGTGTTTTTGAAACGACAAATGCAGAATTTTGTACTTTATTCGAGCCAACCGCAAGCCAACTTTGTAAAAATAAAGGATATCATATTGTTGCAAGCGTGGGCATGTTAAGTGGTGAAGTGCCTTACACATGTTTTCAAACAAAAACAAGTTTCTACGAAAACAATGAATATTTATGTGAAAGATTTTTACGTGCGGTATATCGTGGATATAGATTTTTAGTAAATGCAAGCGTTGACGAAATATATACGGCTGTTTCTCCATCATTTGTTGGTATAGATAAAGAGTCTATTGTTACAAGCATAAATAGTTATATTGAATCTGATGCATGGGTAGATAATCCAGCAATGACACTTGATGCGTTTAATGCTTTGCAAGACATAATGCAAAGTGCTGGCTATTTAGATACCAAAGCTAGTTTCGAAAGCGTTGTAAATAATAAAATAGCGAACAAAGTTTATAATTATTTTAAATAAATTAAAATAGTAAAATTATTATAAAAAATATAAAAATTTAAAACGATAAGGCAAAGTTTGGCTAGTTATCAAACCTTTGCCTTATTTTTTAATTATTATCCTACTTTATGCTTAAATGACTACAGGCTTTTGTTGTATAGAACAAACATTGTTACTAACATACTTAAGTTATGTATTTAATTGTCCTTAAATTTCTCCGCAATGTCAACGAATAGTAACGAAAAGTTTTTGCAATAGTTAAGTATTAAAGTAAGTATAGAATAAAAAATAAAAGTTTTTGCAAGAAAGTAAATAAAATACAAAAAACTGCAAAAACTTTTTTAAAACATTTGACATTGCGGGGGGGGGGAGTTAAAATATGCTTAGTAAAAATGAATAATAAATTTTAACTTAAATACCATAATAGATATACAGCAAATTCAAATTAATAATAATTTGTCATTGTAAATTCAAAGACAAATAACCAAATTTGAATGTCCTTTAAGACCTTTTATGCTAATATAAGGAGAAAGATATGAAGAAAAGAAGATACAGAATATTACTAAATATAGCAACCCTATGTTTATGCCTAGCGGCAATAGCTGTAGGAGTATATTCAGTAAAGACTGCCCAACTAAACATAATAGGCACAATAGGTTTTGAATCCCACAATTGTGATGTATATGTAAACGGTACACTAACAGGGGCATCAACCTTAAGCGGAACAACATTAACCCCAACAACCTTGCACTATTACGATAAAACAAATAATAACACAGACACAACAAAGTATGTTAATGTACATAATGACACAACAGGCTGGGCAATAGGAGATGTATACTTTGACGATTTAAACAATGTGCCAGAAGGGAAACTTGCACAAGATATTGTAATGACGCTAAAAATATACAATAACTCTAAGTTTCCAGTATATGTAATATATAATGGTGAAGAATTAGACATAGATACAACAAAGATAACAATCACAGCCTCTCAGTCAGTTATAGAAATGCCAGCAAACCAAACAGCAGCAGATGCAATAACTCTAACAATAACATTTACACTTGAAAGTGAAGATTTTACCAAACTAACTTTAACATCAGAAAAACCATTATTAGAATTTACAAAAGATAGACCAACATTAAAGGGTGATTTAATAACAATGGACTTAGTTAAAGATGATGCTAATACAGTTGAAACTTATAGAGTAATAAAAGTAAACGATGATGGCACCGCTCTTGTTATGGCAATGTTTGATGCCAATGCTGCCCAATCTTTTGGTTCTTCAAATACTTATAAAAATAGTGCTTTGGACACGTACTTAAACACAACATGGTATAACACATTAAATTCAACCGCTAAAAGTGCAATAGTAGCAAGTAATATAACTCAGTATAGTTATACAAGTTCTAGCAAGGAAAAAACAGATACACATGCATCATTTGCAAACTATTCTAGCAAGGCAGTAATAGAGACAATAACAGATAAGAGAAATGTTTATGCTTTAGATATAGAAGATATAGAGGAGTACTTTGGAGGCACTGCAGGGGGTGCCGACAAGAATACGGCAGGCAAGTTTAGTTCTACAGATATTTATACACTCTTTTGGAACACAACAGAAAAACCAACAACTATAACACATCCATGGCTACGTTCTGCTAACGCTAATGTTTCTGCAAATGAGTGGTATGTTAATGGTAACGAGGGACATTTAGGTGCCGGTAGCACCAGCTACAACCTTGCAGCACGACCAGCATTTAAAATTAATTTATCTGAAATTAAATATAATTTTGTTTAGTTTTTATTGTTCAGTTTTATTATTAAGTGTTTTTAATTAAATTAAAACACCAGCAATTTAATTCGCTGGTGTTTTTATAATTTTCTCTAGTCTAAAAATTCGTGTAATAAAGAGTTTTCTGGAAGAAGCTCAATAGGTAATTTTTCACATTGTTCTAGCATTTCTACAAGGGTAGTGGCTTGTTCACAAGTTTCATTTTTAAGTAATGGTAAAAGTTTTTGAGCATACATTAATGGTTCGTAGGCATGAGTTGAATTTATCAAGTAGTCTGCAGTGTTTTTATATGGCTTAATATAAAGGTCTTCGCCTGCTAAAACGTTTTGCCACATTCCAAAAGTTCGTTTAAAACTTGCACCTCTGCTTGAATAATCTCTAATTAATCTACGCATTAATCTTACTTTTTGAGCAGGCATAATAATTTTGTCGTCTAAGTCAAAATTTGTGTTAACGCAAATGTAAATTCTATACATCGCTTCATTATGTTTTTTAAACATTATTGGGTTAAGTGCGTGAATTCCTTCCATTATAACAATTGTTTTTTCGCTTAATTGTATATGTTTATATTCTTTTTCTCTCATGCCAGTTTTAAAATTATATTCTGGCATTAAGGCTTCACCTTTTTCAAACATATCATTAACAAATTGGTTAATGTAGCCTAAGTCTAAAGCGGTGATATTTTCAAAGTCATAATCTCCATTAGGGAGTTTAGGTCTTTTTTCTAAGTCTAAATAAAAATCATCTAAAGAAACAACTAAAGATTCATACCCAAATTCAGACAACGCTTTGCAGATTAAATTGCTTGTTGTCGTTTTGCCTGAAGAAGAAGGTCCTGCAAGTAAAATAAATTTATAGTTACCATTGGCAACGATGTCATTTACTATATCATTAATTTGTTTGTGATACAAATTTTCACTATCCTCAATTAATTTTGTTGGGTTTTCCAAAGCAAGTTCGTTAATTTTTCCCAAATCAAAAATTTCCTTTTTGTAATCATGTAAAATGTTCATAGTTATGTTTTCCTTTTAGTGCGTGTTTTTGCATTTTAACATATTTTAAAATTAATTTCAACAACAATCTTTGCGTTGTCTTTTTTTGTCGACAAGCATAGTTTTATTCATTAACAACGCATTTTATGCATTTGGTATTACAAGGAGTATTTATGAAATTAAAAAAAATATTATCTGGCATTAAAGTATTAAATGCTAAAGATATTAAAAATGTTAATATTGAAAACATATCTAATAAAACATCTGATAGTTTAACTAATGGGCTTTATATTTGCTTAAAAGGTGAAAAGTTTGATGGACATTATTTAAAAGAAGATGCATTAAACAAAGGAGCTATTGCGTTTGTTGTAGAAAAACTAGATGAGAACTTTTCAGGTAATCAAATTTTAGTAGACGACTGCAGAACAGCTCTTGCGGTAATTGCCAAAAATTTTTATGGAAAAATTCCCAAAATAATTGGAATAACTGGAACAAATGGTAAAACAACAACCACAAACATGGTTGCCCATATTTTAAAAACAGCAAATAAAAAAGTTGGCTTAATTGGTACAGAAGGTGTGTTTTTTAATGAGCAAAAAATAAATTTACATATGACAACACCCGACCCAATTGAATTGTTTAAAATATTGGCTCAAATGAAAAAAGAAAAGATAGAATATGCCGTTATGGAAGTTTCTGCTCATGCTATATTTTTAAAAAAAGTGTCAGCAATTAATTTTTGTGTTAAAGCATTAACAAACATAACAGAAGACCATTTAGATTTTTTTAAAACATTGGAAAATTATCAAAATACAAAAATAGACTTTTTTTCGACTTCAAAAGGAATAAAAATTGTTAATATTGACGATAAATATGGATGTAAAATTGCTAGCAAGTTTAAAAAAGTTTTTACTTATTCTTGTATAATTCCATCTGATGCAACAGCAAATCGGATAATTAATTATGGTAAAAACTTTGATGTTAAATTAAATGGCAAAAAGTTACAAGTTCAAACCAATTTAATAGGGAATTATAATGTCCAAAATGCGTTATGTGCAATGCTTATATGCAAAAAACTTGGAATAAAAACAAATATGATAATATCTGCGTTAAAAACTTTTGACGCAGTTGAGGGTAGACTAAATGTTTATAAAAATGGTGATAAAATGGCAATAATAGATTTTGCACATACCCCAGACGCCCTAAACAATGTTTTAACTACTTTAAAACAAGTTACTACTGGTAAGCTGATATGTTTATTTGGTTGCGGTGGCAATAGAGAAAGTGAAAAAAGGCCAATTATGGGTGAAGTAGCATCGAAAATATGTGATTACACATTTATTACTTCTGATAATCCAAGATTTGAAGAACCAGAGTTTATTGCAAACGAAATTGTAAAGGGAATAAAAACAAAAAATTATCATGTGGAATTAGATAGAGAAAAGGCAATTGTTATGGCAAGCGACATGTTATCTGACGGCGATTGCTTAGCGATTTGTGGTAAAGGAGCAGAAGATTATATAGAAATTAAAGGCATAAAATACCCATATTGCGACAAAGACGTTTTAATAAAATTGGGTTTTGAAAAAAGAATAAGTGTCTAAAATATTAGGTGAATATGGTTAAGTTTATTATTGTGTTTTTAGTTACTTTTTTTGTGGCCCTGCTAATAGCACCGCTAGTTTTTTGGCTTGTAAAAAAAATAGGAGCAAAACAAACAATACTGCACTATGTTAAAGAACATTCAGCAAAACAGGGGACACCTACAATGGGTGGACTAATGTTTATTGTTCCGGCTATTGTTGTCCCATTGTTCTTTTTTACCACAGATTATACTTATGGAATTATATCTTTGGCAGTTTTTTTTGCATATGCTACTTTAGGATTTTTAGACGATTTTATTAAAGTTCACTATAAACAAAATTTAGGATTAAAAGCATATCAAAAAATAATAGGGCAATTAGGCATTGCCATAATAATTGCTATTTTTGTTTATAATTCTATTGGCGGTGAAATTTTATTGCCATTCTCAAATAAATTAATTGATCTTGGAATATGGATAATACCTTTTGTAGTTTTTGTTTTTGTTGCCACAGTTAATAGTGTTAACCTAATTGATGGACTAGATGGCTTATGCAGTTCGTGCTCTATCAATTATATATTTTTCTTTTCTGTAATACTACTATTAACTTTACCTCAAAATAATATGGCATTAAATGGAGAAATGCAAAGTGTAATTTTGTGCAATTATTCGCTTTTGGGGGCGTTGTTTGCTTTTTTGTTATTTAATTCATTTCCTGCAAAAATATTTATGGGCGATACTGGCTCGTTGGCTTTAGGTGGCTTTATTGCAAGTGTTAGTGTTTTAACTAAAAACGCACTTTTAATTCCTATTTTGGGGCTTGTGTTTGTTATTACATCTATAAGTGATATATTACAAGTTCTCCATTATAAACGAACAAAAAAGAGAATATTTAAAATGGCACCACTTCATCATCATTTTCAAATGAGCAACATTCATGAAAACAAAGTAACTTTTGGATATTTTTTAGTTAGTTTTATTCTAAATTTAATTGTTTGTGCATTGTATATCTAAAAAGGATATATTATGGATTTAACAAATAAAAAAGTTTTAGTATATGGCGCAGGAATAAGTGGAATTTCAGCATTTAAATTTTTACAGAGCAAAGGTGCAGAAGTTTATATGTATGCTGATAAAAAAGTAGATAATATTGAAATAAATAATTATATAGATAATATTAATCTGGCATTAAAAATGGAATTTAATTATGTTGTTTTAAGTCCTGGGGTTAATATTATAGGTAACAAAAATATTAACAAACTTAAAAAAACTGGTGCATTGTTTTTGTCTGAATTAGAACTTGGCTATCTATTTTGTAAAGGTCAATTTATTGCTGTTACTGGAACAAACGGAAAGACTACATGTGTTAGTTTACTTAATCATATTTTAAGCACAAAATATAATACTTTCTTATGCGGGAATATTGGAACCCCAATAACCTCCATAGCCGATAAAACAACTGACGATTCTGTTGTTATATGTGAAGTATCTAGTTTTATGTTAGAAACTGTTTCTCCAAATTTTAAGCCTGATATTTCTATAATATTAAACATAACCCCAGATCACATATCAAGACATAAAACATTTGATAATTATTATAAAACAAAATTAGAAATAACAAATTGGCAAACAGAAAACGATTATTTACTTATTCCAAACGAATTATCTAATATAGAAACAAATGCCAAAAAAGTTATTATTAATTTAAAAAAATACAAAAGTAATTTAGTGGGTGATTTTAATAATTTAAATATTGCTTTTTGTGAAAAAGTGGCAAATATTTTAGGCATAAATAATAAATCATTTAATAAGGCTTTAAAAATGTTTGCTCCTGTTCCTTTTAGACTTGAAACTTTGGGCAAAAAACATGGTATTACATACATAAATGATAGTAAATCAACTAATCCTGACTCTTGTGTAAAAGCCCTTCAGGCAATGAAGAAAAAAGTTATTGTTCTTTTAGGTGGCAGTGATAAAGGAAGTTCTTTTACCGATATTTTTAAGTTAAAAAACAAAATTAAACTCGCTTTAATTTATGGGCAAACTGCAGATATTTTAGAAAATGATGCAAATTTTTGTGCATTTAATAAAATAGAAAAATTTGATAATTTAAAAACTGCTTTAACATACTTAAATAAATTTACTAAACGTGGTGATGTTGTATTGTTTTCTCCTGCTTGTGCAAGTTATGATGAGTTTAATAACTATGTGGAACGTGGCGAATATTTTAATCAATTTTATGAAAATATTTAATTTTTTATTTATTTAAAAATATTAATTAAAAATTTATCTGAGTCGAATATTAGTTAAAATTAATTTTTTGGAGTTTTTTTTGAATAAAATAAATATTAAAAATTTATTTTTTATTAATAAATCAAAAAAGCCAAGTACATTAAGTATTTTGGTTATTTGTTTAACTCTATTTTTGTGCATAATTGGTTGCGTTATGGTTTATAGTGCGAGTAGTTATTCGGCTCTTAAAACTTATCATAATCAATATCATTTTTTAATCAAACAAATTGTGGGTGTTATTGTAGGATTTTGTGGACTTGTTTTCTTTTATTTTTTTAATAGCGATAACTTAAAAAAAATGAAATGGATTTTTTGGGGCGTTTCTGTAATTGGGCTTGTGTTAGTTTTTGTACCTGGAATTGGTGCAAGTAATTATGGTGCAACAAGATGGATAAGAATTGCTGGGATTTCATTTCAACCTAGTGAACTTGCAAAATTTGCTTTGGTTTTATTTTGTGCAAGTTTTTTAAGTGAAAATTATAAAAAAGTAAAAAATTTTAAATCTTTAATTCCTCCAATGTTGGCTGGTGGGGCATTGTGTTTATTAGTAATATTAGAGCCAAATATGAGTGTTACAATGTGTTTAGGCTTAACATTAATTGCAATGCTAATTATTGGTGGAATATCTAAAAAACATTTTTTAATGTTATCGGTTCCTGCAATTGCACTTGTTCCGGCACTAATTGTAATTGAACCATACAGAATGAAAAGGTTAATGGCGTTTATTGATCCATGGGCAAATCCCAAAGGTGAAGGATTTCAATTGATTCAATCGTTATATGCTTTGGGTAATGGTGGTTTGTTTGGAGTTGGGCTATTTAACAGTAGACAAAAATATTTGTTTTTACCTTTCAGTGAGTCAGATTTTATTTTTTCAATCATTGGAGAAGAACTAGGTTTATTTGGTGCAATTATAATAATATTGGCATTTGTTGCACTTGTTGCTTGTTTAATAAAAATTGCTTTAAATGCAAAAGATCGCTTTGGTGCACTTTTGGTCGCAGGTATTGCTTGTTTAATTTCTATTCAAGTTGCAATTAACATTGCTGTTGTAACAGGCTCTATTCCGCCAACCGGCATACCGCTTCCGTTCATCTCGTCTGGCAGTTCTGCAATTTTGGTGTTTTTAAGCATGATAGGTGTTTGCTTGAATATCGCTAAAAAGAGTCGTGAAAACAAAATTTAATAACATTTATTGTGAATAATTCTGAAAATGTGCTATCATAAATTATAATTTTATTAAAATTTTACTTCCTTTAGTTAAAAAAGAAGATATGGTGAAAGAGCAATGATTTTGCTCTTTTTTTGTTTTGAAAGCAAGGGGGTATATGTTATAATCAACTTATTAAACTATGTGATAAGGAGAAATGACTATGGAAGTAATAGAAATTAACTCTAACAACCACAAAATTAAATTATACACCAACGATG
>SAMEA104315436__coassemble_1143_pt1 | contig 19701 bp, 18 predicted proteins | sample SAMEA104315436__metabat2_low_PE_038 | metagenome-assembled genome bin SAMEA104315436 (sample SAMEA104315436) | gut metagenome | biome: Monkey gut; feature: monkey-associated habitat; material: faeces | place: China | collected 2013 | reverse complement strand
ATATAAGCGGTGCAACCATACAAAACGTTGTTTTTAAAAACTGCAATGTAACATCTGTGCAATATAGCGGAATTGTTACTGGATATTCTAATAGTTCAACTTTTGAAAAAATAATTGTAGGTGAAAGTGAATCAATTGCAAAAAATGAAAAAAATCAGACGTCAAATATTGAAATATGTGCGGGCGGGATATCAGGATATGATTCAGCATCAAATTTTATTCGTTGCTATGTAAATGATACCACTGTAAATGCTTATAACTCATCAGAAGATAAAAATGCTCAAATTAGTACATTCGCAGGTGGGATATGTGCTGCTAAATATAATGGTAATGGTTTTACTTTATGTTATTTTAGTGGTAAAAATGGGACAGTAAAAACTGAAAATGGTGGTAATTGGAATTATGCATATAGTTCTATGTCAGGAGGGATTGTTGGTCTTTGTATTGGAACAAAGAATCAAAAATCTTACATAGAAAAATGTTATAATACAGGAAATATTTCTGCTACACTCACAAAATGTTTTTTATATGATAACGGTTATAATGGGTCTGGACATAGTTATGCTGGCGGTATAAGTGGCCGAGGCGAAAGTATAAATATTAATTCTTGCTATAATAGAGGTAAGGTTGGTGCATATGCACCAATAGATGATAGTGTTGATAGAGAGTTTTTTAAAGGACATGAAAAGACAATTTATGCACAAAATGTTGAGAGAAAAAGTCAATTTGATTATATTATAATTAATGGTAGAGACAATACTAAAGAATACATTACGCGAAACAACAAAAACGAAGATATGTATAATCGCTTTAGAGGGAACTATACATCTAGCTCAGGAATGCAAGGTCTTCTTAATAGCAGAAAATCTAATTCTCATACAGGTGGTATTATAGCTAGTGTTAGTAAGCGAACAATAGAAAATTGTTATAATGCAGGTGAAATAATAATTAATTGTATTCCTAGAATTTCATGTACTTATTATTTTAAATTGGTGGCAAGAAATAATTTTTGGAAATGTTGCAACACAAACTTGAAAATTGAAATCAATGTGGTTTATAATGATATCTCGAGGTTTCATACTGGCAATATATGTGGAGATGAATTTTATCATAATAGTGTTTTAAATACAAATTATTATGAAACACAGATAAATTTTGATACATTACCATATATAAAGCAAACTATATATTCTCCAAAAATTGATAATGGTAAGGGGCAAGAAATTACATTAAAAGAATGGGGAGGAAAGGTTAGCACTTATGTAGGAGGATATGGAATTGATGATTTGTACTATTCCAACAATTTTAAAACTACCTTTAGTATTTATGCAGAAAAACCAGAAGCAATATTCTTTAAGGCAAAATATGATTCCAAAGATGAAGTTAGTTATTATATTGTGAAAACCAATGGTGTTAAAGAACTTAATTCAGGAGGAACGCAATATAGTAATATGAAAACCGCTAGTTTTGCTAAAACTTTAGGGAGTAATTGGGCTCAAGATAGCAGTATTAACGATGGTTATCCATATTTAGCTGAGTTTTATTGGTAATTTAACAATATCGATCTATTTTTAATATTTAAATTATTATTAAAACGGCAAAAAAATAGTTTTTATGTAATAATAAGGCAAAATTGATATTTTATCAATTTTGCCTTTTTAACTTAATAAAATATGTTCGCATACAAAATAATTCAAAAAATTATTTTGTAGATTTTACTCTATTTTTTGAATAATTAATGTTAATTTAAAATTTAATTAGATTTTTTTTAGCAATCAAAAGAGCAAAAGGATTATATTATTTAAAATGTTCACTATTGACAGGTTTAGTAGTTTAAGGTAAAATAATAACATTATTAATTAAGGGGGTAAAATATGGACATTAAAAAAGCATATTTTATGGCAACCAATTTTACTGTCGGAAATTACAGTAAATTAATTCAAGGTAAAAATAAGCCAAATGCAGAGCAATCAATTGTTGATTTTTTCAAATATTTAGTTTTAGATAAAATGTATCAATCTCTTGACTCTCATTCTAGCAAAAGTGATTTAATAGATTGCCTTATTTATACATTATGTATGGCAATTAATGAAAGTGAAAATATAACTATAAAAGATTTTTTTGATTTTTTAGATGAAAATAAAAAACCAGCAAATAATCAATTAGATGACTTTTTGTATGCAGTTTGCCCTGATCATGAATTATTTAATTTGTTTAACAAAAAATTTGGTATTAGCGAAAAAACTTTAACTAGACCATTTGATGTAGAACTTTTAGCAAATAAAGAAATATTTACTATTTTAAATAGTTTTGCTAATTATTTGTCAAGTTCAAATAAAAAATTGGGATCTCAGTTAAAAGATATACTTGGATATTTGGTAAATAGCAAAGATGCCCTTGCCACTTTTAAAATTTACTTTAAAAAAAATGCACCGGCTAATTATAAATTACATGAATACATAGCCGCTGCCTTATTAAGTATGCCAGATGAAATTTTAAATGAATATGAGGATATAGAAAGAAAATACTTCGAAAAAATAAAAAAATACGGGAATGTAGGGAAATTGACAAAAACTGATGAAGATGTAGCAAAATTGCTAAAAGTAAACACAAGTAAAAAGAATGATAAAATAGAAGAATTAAAGCAATTCAAAGAAAAGACAAAAGGCATTTTTAATAAAATAGTTGGGCAAAAAGACCAATTAAATGCAATAATGCATGTTTTATATAATGCACAATTAGGTTTAAATAATCCTGAAGGTCCAAGAGCAAGTATGCTTTTAACTGGTCCTACTGGTGTTGGTAAAACTGAAACTGCATTTGCAATAAGTAGCAGTTTATTTGGGAAAGAACCTTTTGTAGTTGACCTTGCTGTATATCATGGCTCTCATCAATTAAGCACTTTAATTGGTTCGCCTCCAGGTTATGTTGGATATAGTGATAAACCTGCATTTTTGGAGTATTTAAAAGAAAATGCTGGCAAAGGCGGAGTTTTGTTATTCGATGAATTTGACAAGGCAAATCCTCAAGTTTTAAATATTTTTATGCATATGCTTGATAAAGGTGAAGTCCAATCTGCAAAGGGAGAATGTTATAGCGTTAGAAATTTTATTGTTATTACAACTTCAAATATTTCAGAAAAAGTTTCTAAAAAAATTGGCTTTGGAACAGAAGAACAAAGTATTAAAAACGCAATTTCTAGCAATGCAGTTGGTAACATACCTCCAGAACTTATTGCAAGATTTGATTTAGTTTTAGCATATCAAAATTTATCTAAAGAAGAAAAAATTGAGTTAGCAAAAAGAAAAATGGAAAGTATCTGCGATAAGATAAAATCAGTTAACGATTTTTTAAATGTTTCTATAAAATACGATAGCAAAGTTTTGGAAGATTTGGCTTTAACCGTTAATGATTCTATGGGAATTAGAGAATTGTTTAGAAATATTAACACTTTAGCGACACAAAAACTTGTTGATTATATTATGGAAAATGATGAATTTACCGATTTAGTTATACATATTAAATCAATGAATGACATTGTAGTAAAGACAAAAACTCAAAAGAAAACAAAACCACAAAATACCTCAAACACTAGCAAAAAACTAAAAACTATGGAGGAGGGAAAACAATAAAAAATGTTGGGCTTATGCCCAACATTTTTTAGTCTTCATATTCGTAGTAATATTCACTACTTTGTGTAGGTGGTAAATGTTCACCTTTTTGCACACTAACACTTGCCATATGTCTACCATTTTTATCACAAACTGCATATGAACCTGTTTTAGGTGCTAAATCACCAGGATTTAACTTGTGCATACTTTTCCTCCTTTACATTGTTAGTATGTGAGCGTAAAAAATTTTTATTCAAAAATTATTTTAAAAAAAGGTATAGACAAGTTCATAAAAGTGTGATATTATTTAGACATAACAAATTGGAGGTACTTATGCCAAAAGCAATAATAAGCACATATACAACTCTTTCAATCAATTCAAATATTGTAAAAGTTGATAGAATAATCAGTGAACAAGAAAATGTTCCAAACATTCAAAAAGAAGTTAATTTTGGAAAATACTCTAAAAAACTTTCTTTAAGAAATAAAGTTGTAGAAACAGAGTCTTGCTTAAATAGATAATTTGTTTAGAATCCTTAAAATCTTTTTTAAGGATTTTTTTTATTTAGAAGGAAGTATAGCATTTAATAGATAATTTTCTTTCAAGTTAGATGCAATTATTCGTACATAAATTATTTTAACATCATATAAAAATATTAATTAGTTACAAGTTTAAGTGATAAGATAGATATAAAATTTTATTTTAAATAAAATAAAAACTTTGCTTTATAAATTGATTTTTCCCAAATTCAACAAAATTTGCGAAAATATTTGGTTAAAATTTTTTATTGTGGTAGAATATATTAAAACGTAAACATAAGGAGCTTTTATGGAACAATACATTTTTCCTGCAGTGTTTTTTCAAGAAGAAGGAGAACAAGACTATACAGTTGTGTTTCCAGATTTAAATATATTTACCGATGGCAAGTCTATTGTTGAAGCTTTTTTGTTTGCAAAAGACTATTTAAAAGTTTATTGTACTTATGCTAAAAAATATGATGTTGAAATAGCAACTCCAACAAAGTTATCAGAGGTAATAAACAAATTTCCTAAGGGTATATGCATGTTAATTGATGCTTTTGTCGCTGAATAATTTTAAATTTGTGACTATAAAAATTATAAAATTTTTATAGTCTTTTTTTAATAGAAATTGGGTATTGCAAACTAAAAAATTGATATAATACCTTACATTTTAAAAGGGGTAGTGTAATGAAAGATATAATAAATGTAAAACCTAGAGATTTATATTTAGTTGTAGACGAAATAAAATATAAAATTATGTATTCTTAATAGCGATAGATCTAAAGCGATGGTTTTAAGCACTGGCAAAATATATATGTTAAACGATAGAAAAATAAAAAAAAGAATATTATAGTAAATTATATTGCGATAGGGTTTTCTGTTATTATGCAAAAGATGGTAATAAAACCATTAATATTTTCCCATTAATTTTAGATGATCAAGAACAAAAAGAGTTAGGATTGCATGATTGGTTATCAGATGATTATGCTGAACACTCTGCAGATATTGATGATAGAACATTTGAAGATTGTTATCTTGGTGCAAAAATTTGCTCATATTTAAAACATTTAAAACTTATAAATAGAGAAAAATGTTCATTAATGAATAATTTATTAATGAAAGTTTGCGGATATAAAATTGATTCAAACAGAATATTATATCTTCAAAATTTAAATAGATATAAACCATATAGCTTGGCTAATATTCTAAAAATTGAAAATTGTCTTAATGATATTAAAAAAGGGCAATTAAAAGCACAAACACAAAATATATCAAATCATAACATATTAATTAATAAAAATGAATTTGTTTTCTTATTAAAATGAGAAAAAAATGAAACTACATTTTTTGTGTAGTTTCATTTTTTTGACCAATTTAAATTATCGTTCTAAGTCTTCTGTGTTTTTAGATATATTTTCTGAAGTATTTGAAGTTGACCTTTGCTGAGTATTTTTGCTCAAGTTTGATTCTTTTTTTAGTTTGTCTAAAGCTTCTTGATAAGGATTAATATATGTTGTTTGTTCTGTTGTTTGTTCCAAACTTTTTTTATTATTTTCAATTATTTCTCGGGCTTGTTGTATTATTTCATCATTTTGCTGTTGTAAAGAAACTTCTTGTTCTATAATAGAATTTACAACATGGTTTAAGTTAAATTCATTTGTAAAACTAGATGATAATTCGTTGCTTAAATTCCAATTAATTGCTAACAAATTTAAGTAAAGTTGGTATTTATTTTTTTCTTTCTTTAACTTTAATTTATATATTTTAATAAGTTCCAAATACATTTTTAAAGCAATTAAAATTTTTTGCAAATGTTTTTTTTGTATTGGCGACATATTTGCACTATTACTTTTTGCATCTAAAGTATTATATAATGACAATATGTTTGTTTCTGACAAATCAAAACATTTTGCAATTTCATTTTCATTTTGCTCTAAAAAAGCAGGACAATCAAAATCTTTTTGGGCTTTTTCATTATTGAGAACATCTGCAATAAAATTTTCATCTAAAACGAAATTATTTCCAAATGGATTAAACCCAGTATCTATATAACTTTGTCCTAAATCATTATTATAAAGATTTAAAGCATTAAATATATTATAATCTACATTTAAATCGTTATTGTCTTTTTCTATTATTTCCATACGACTTAAATTATACTTAAAAATTAATTAAAAGTCAATTTTTTACATATAAAGTTAATTATTATCTAATACTTAAATTATGAATAGAAAAAATGAAAACGTAGAATTGGCAGAAAAAAGGACAAAATTAGCCAATACAAGAACATTTCTAAGTTACATAAGAACATCTCTTGCGTTTGTGTCAGTTGCTCTTGCGTTTGTGAAAATAAATAAAGATAAGATTACTTATGACGAAATTTTATTCTTAGTAGCAGGAATTGTTATTTTAATTTTCGGCATTTGTCATTATTTTATAACCAACAAACAAGTTAATAAAAATAAATAACATATAAAAAGAACCATTAGTAATATTTTGACTTTTTTATTTGAAATTTATAAAATATTCCTATGATAGATTCGCATGCTCATCTTCAAGATGAAAAATTTGATAATGTTGAAAAAATAATTAACAATGCTATGAATTCTAATGTGACAAAAATTGTTTGTGCTAGTTCATCAATAAAAACATCTTATCAAGCAATAGAATTGGCTAATACCTATAATAATGCGACAATTGGTGTTCATCCGGAAGAAGCGGAAGAATGGGACGATGAAGCAAAAACAAAATTAATAAATATGGCAAAAAATAAAAAGGTTGTGGCTATTGGTGAAACGGGGTTAGATTATTATTACGAATTTTGCTCAAGAGAAAAACAAAAACAAGCGTTTATTGACCAAATAAAAATTGCAAATCAATTAAAATTACCGCTTGTTATTCATACTCGAGAGGCAAGTGGTGATACCATGGAAATAATTCGCAATCATTTAAGTTTATTATCTAATGGAGTTGTTATTCATTGCTTTAGCATGAGTATAGAAATATTAAAAGAAATTATGGGATATGGTTTTTACATATCCTTGGGTGGAGCAATTACATTTAAAAATGCAAAGGGGTTATTGAATATAGTTAAAGTGGCAGATATAAATAGAATAATGCTAGAAACCGATTGTCCATATATGGCTCCAGAACCATTTAGAGGAACAATTAATGAACCTAAAAATATAGAATATGTAGCAAAAAAAATTGCCGAACTTAAAAATTTAGACATAGAACAAGTTAAATCAATAACAACAAAAAATGCAGAAAAATTTTTTAATATATAGGACAAAAATGAACGAAATAGATAATTTAAAACAAAATAACTTTAATTTTAATAAAAAATTTGGTCAAAATTTTATTTTTGATAAAAATCTTTTAAACGCAATAGTAGAACAAAGCGGAATAAGTGAAAACGATGATGTATTAGAAATAGGTCCAGGGGCAGGCACTTTAACAAAGGCAATAGCAAATAAGGCAAAAAAAGTCGTATCTTACGAAATAGATACAAATTTAAAATCAACTTTAGAACAAAGTTTAAAGGGCGTTACAAATTCTACTATTATATTTGAAGATGCTTTAAAAACAGACTTAAAAAATATTGAAGATAATTTTGATGGCAGTTATACTCTAATAGCGAATTTGCCATATTATATTACAACCCCTCTAATATTTAAGTTTTTAAAAAGTAACAAAGTAAAAAATATGTGCATTATGGTACAAAAAGAAGTAGGTCAAAGATTAACTGCAACCAATAAAGACAACCAATACGGGGCAATAAGTGTTATATTAGATTTTTATGGTGATGTTAAAATATTAAGACAAGTTCCAAGACATATGTTTGTGCCAGCACCAAATGTAGATTCTTGTGTTATACAAATTAATATAAATAAAAATAAATACAATACTAATAATATTATGTTTGAACAAATTGTTAAGTCGGCATTTTCTAATAGAAGAAAAACCTTAGCAAACAATTTATCTAATGATTTTTGCATTACAAAAACACAAGTATATAATATATTAAGTAACTTAAATTTGTCTGAACAGGTAAGAGGAGATGCTCTTTCTACTTTAGATTTTGTTCATCTAACTCAAATCTTCGACAAAAATAGAATTAATACCAAATAATTGTATAGGTGCAAATTATTTTATATATCATATAATTTATACAACGGGTAATTTTAAAGGAGAATTTATGATATACAAAAAAAGTGTAGTTCTTTCTAGTGTTAATAGAGGAAAAGAAAAAGGCGTTTTAACATTGGAATATGACGGCGGTGAAATTGTTGGTAATGTTAGACTTTATAATTTTTCTTCCGAACCAGAGGGTATTTTAAGCATTGGTATATTAAGTGACGGGCAAGTGTATAAAGCCGGATTAACTTCTGAAAAACCAAATTATTATTCTTTTAAATTGAATGGTACAAAAGAATTTAGTAATTTTTCTTGTGCTTTGGTAAATTTTGTAAAAGGGGAAGCAAGGGCTCTTTTACACGGAGCAAGCGGAGAAAATCCAACAAACGAGGAGCGTCTTGCCAATTCTTTATCCATTTTTGATCAAGAGCCAACCATAGAAAATGTTAAGAATACTTTAGACCAAAATGGGGTGTATTTAGAAGATCAATTAGAGATAGATAAAATGATAGATGATGAAATAGGAGCTTGTGATAATAAATGCAGTGAATGTAAATATAGAGATGCTTTTTTTAAACTAGAAGATAGTCCTGCATTGGTAGATGAACCAGAAGAACAAGAAACATTTTTTGATGGCATTAAAGACCAAATAGAAACATTGTTTGGAAATTTCCCAGAAGAGGAAATATTAAAAGAAATAATACCAAATTCAAAATGGGCAAAAATAGATTACGAAGAGAAAGGCGAATATTACGTTGTGGGACTACTATATGAAAACGATAAAATAAAATATGTTTGTTATGGTGTGCCAAGCATATATTCAGATGAGCCTCCAAAAGATTTAAAAGGTTTTGCTCAATGGTTGCCAATAGATTCTGAAAAAGAAAAAGGATTTGGTTATTGGCTTACTTATCAAGATGCTGAAACTGGCGAAAACGTTAAAATTGAATATGAAAATTTATAACATATTTGATGTAAAATTTCAAATAAGTTAAGGTCTAATTTGCTAATTACAACCCAATTATAAATTCGGTAATTTATTGTTTTAATAAGTTAAGTCTATTTGTTTTAAAAATTTGATTAATAATAATTTTGAAAATAATATTTAATAATTTATTGTAAATTTTTGTTGCAAAAATAAGTAATTGTTGTTAAAATGGCATAGCAAAGAAGGAGATGCATTTGCTATGCTAATTATTATTTCTGGCTCCGCTGGTGTGGGGAAAAATACAATTATAAGTGCTTTACTCGAAAAACATGATAATATAAAATTATTAAAAACTTGTACAACTCGTCAACCTAGAAGTACAGATGAAGCAATGCATAGCCCATATATATATTTAACAAGAGAACAATTTGAAGAAAAAATTAAAAATGGTGAATTGTTTGAACATGAAGAAATTCATAAAAATTTTTATGGAATGTTAAATTCTTCATTAGATGCTGTAGCAAAAGATAGTTGCCATTATATAAAAGATATTGGAGTTCTCGGGCAAAAAAGTATTAAACAGGCGCTAAAAGGTAAAGCAAAAGTTCTTTCTATTTTTTTAACTGCTCCAAAAGAAGAATTGATAAAACGATTAAAAGCACGTGGAGATCATGATATTGACCTTAGAATTTCAAGAATGGAATTTGAATTGTCTTATTCTAAAAACTATGATGCAGTAATCGAAAATATTAATATTGATAAAACCCTAAAAGAAGTAGAAAAATTAATTAAAAAATTTGAGAAGCAAAAATAATTTTAATTAAATATTGTTTAATTTTATATATTTAGCAAAAAACAAAGGCAAAATAGAAAATTCCTTTTCATTTTGCCTTTTTAATTTTATGTCGCATACAGAATTTATGTAGTGTATTTAAAATAAAATGTATTATGCTTTTAAGTTTATTTTTCACTTTCGCGTGATTGTTTTGATTTCAAACTTACATACCAAGATGTTAATTTCTTACACTTAAAAACTTCTGCTATTTTTTTAAACTTTATATTTAATTTCAGAAGTACCGAAATTTCATTGCATAAAGCAACTATTTGAGAATCAATAACTCCAACATTTTTTTTATACCACACACGCTCATCGGCGTCCATGTAAGCCTCTAAAAAGTTGTTATGAAAATGGTTTGTAATTCGTTGATCTCTTACTGCAATTAATGAGTCTAATTTTTTAAAATATTGTTGTTCTGTCATAATATCAATTTCCTCTTCAATTTCTTTGCAATTATTTTATCACATATGCTCGCTAAAATCAATATCAAAAATTAGGTTGAAAAAAAATTAAAAGTTGTAGTATACTAAATTGATAATATATAATAATTAAAATATTATATTAACAAATTGATTAAAGGAAAGTTTTATGTCTAATTATGAAGCAAAGGATATAGTTGTATTAGAGGGATTAGATGCAGTGCGTCTTCGCCCAGGTATGTATATAGGAACGACAGGATTAAAAGGTTTACACCATTTACTTTGGGAAATAGTAGACAATGCAATTGACGAAATTGCAAATGGTTTTGGTGACAAAATAAGCATTACAATAAATAAAGATGGAAGTGCCACAGTTTCTGATAACGGGCGTGGAATACCAGTAGATATTCACCCAACCGCTCATGTTAGTGCAGTACAGGTTGTATTTACAGAACTTCATGCTGGTGGTAAATTCAATAACTCTAATTATTCTTATTCTGGTGGATTACATGGTGTTGGTGCTTCGGTAACCAATGCGTTATCTCGCTGGCTTAATGTTACGGTTTGTAAAAACAAAAAAAAGTATTATATGGAGTTTGAATCTTATGCCACTCCAGATGGGAAAGTAAAAAGTGGTGTTCCAAAAGGTCCTTTAAAAGAAATTGGTTCAACCGAAGGCCGCGGAACAACAGTTTCTTTTTTACCAGATAATAGAGTTTTTGGTGATTTAACATTTGATTTTAGCATAATTTCAAAAAGAATAGAAGAACTTGCTTTTTTAAATAAAGGCTTAAAGATAGATTTAACTGACTTAAGAACAGGCGATAGGGTTTCTTATCATTATGAAGGCGGAATAAAAGACTTTTTGCTTTACATGGACAAAGGGAAAAATAGACTTTTCAGCACTCCAATATATTTTAGTGCCGAAACTGAAGTTTTAAAAGCAGAATGTGCATTAGAATATACAGATGGATACACAGAAAATTGTTTCAGTTTTGTTAACAATATACCTACAACAGAAGGTGGCACTCACGAAGTAGGGTTTAAAACTGCATTAACAAAAGTATTAAATGAGTATGCCCGTTCGCATGGTTATTTGAAAGAAAAAGATGCGAATTTACTTGGTGATGATTTTAGGGAAGGTTTAACTGTAATTATTGCAGTAAAAATGAAGAACGTTCAATTTGAGGGACAAACTAAAACAAAACTAGGCAATCCGGAAGCAAAAACTGAACTAGATGCAATTACAACAAAGGAACTAACTAAATTTTTTAAAGATAAAATAAATGAAAAGGTTGCCGATGTTATTATAAATAAGGCAAAAGGTGCTGCTAAATCTAGAGAAGCCGCAAAACATGCAAAAGAAATTACAAGAGCAAAAAATAGTGCTGATAATTTTAACCTTGTTGGAAAACTTGCTTCTTGTACAAGCAGAAAAAGCGAACTATGCGAATTATTCATTGTTGAGGGTGATTCTGCTGGTGGCTCGGCTAAAATGGGTAGAGATAGAAAAACTCAAGCAATATTGCCTTTAAGAGGTAAACCTTTAAACGCAGAGAAAAAACGTATAGACCAAGTTCTTGCAAATGAAGAAATTCAAACAATAATTTCTGCGTTAGAAGCAGGAATACAAGAAGATTTTAACATAGATACATTAAGATATGGCAAAGTTATTATTCTTTCAGATGCCGATCAAGATGGTATGCACATAAGAAGTATTTTACTTACCTTTTTCTATAGGTATATGCGTGGGCTTATAACTAGTGGACATGTTTTTGTTGGGCTTCCACCATTATATAAAGTTTATAAAAAAGATTATACAGAATATGTATATAGTGATAAAGAATTGCCCGAAGCAATTGCTCGCTGTGGTAAAGGTTATAGCATTCAACGTTATAAAGGATTGGGAGAAATGAATCCTGAACAACTTTGGGAAACAACAATGGACCCAGATAAACGAACATTAATGCAAGTGACAATTGAAGATGCTGCACAGGCAGAAAAAATGGTAACTGTGTGGATGGGCGATAATATTGATGCAAGAAAAGAATATATTGCAGAACATGCAAACTTTAACAGATTAGATTCGTTTGCGGAAGAATACGGAAAATTGAAATAATTTTGGTTCGCTAAAATTGCGTGCGGGCCTAAAACCTATCGAAAAGAAGCCCGCAAAAGTCGCACACCGAAACATTTCAATTTCCTAGTAAATAACGCTCTTGGCGAACCGTTGCTTTAGGTAGTAGGAAATTGAATAATATACTTAAAGAAGAACAAAAAAGTATTTATAATTTTGGTTCGCTGTAGTTAAGTTTGTAATTCTAAGAAAAAATTTAATATAACAATAAGCAAAGAGAAAATTATGATTGATGAAGAAGAAAAAGTCGATGACCCAGGAATATTATTGGGGCAAATGTGCTACGATGAGTTAGAGCCAATTATACATGAAGAAGAAAAACAAGTGAATAAAAAAATTGATGGACAAATTGGTTTTGATGAATTGTTAGTAAATATTAACGCGAATGTTAATAATAAAAAAAGTCCAAAAATAAAAAACAATACTAAACAAGAAACAATAATTCATAATCAATCGCAAAATTTTATAAAAGAAAATATTAGAGAATCAAATGAGAAACCTTTAAATATAAATTCAAATTTTAACCAACTAAAAACAAATAAAGACGAGAATCAAGTAAATAGTCAAAATAAAAATTACGAAGATTCAAATCAAAACAATGAAGACATTTTAGCAGAACAATTATACGAAAATTTTCAAAAAATAATTAAAAAAGATAATAAAATACAAAAAGGGAGAGAAGCTTTATGGCAAGAAGCGAAGAGCAGATGAGTTTTACAGGCGGAAATGTAATTTATAGACCACTTGAAGAAGTTTTGCATGATAGCATGATTCCATATACTGAACACGTTGTTATGGATAGAGCATTGCCAAGGGTTGAAGATGGCTTAAAACCTGTTCAGCGTAGAATATTATATGCAATGTATGATATGGGCTTTTTGCCAGATAAACCTTATAGAAAATCTGCTACTGTTGTAGGAGAATGTTTAGGTAAATATCATCCACATGGAGATTCGTCTGTTTATGATGCTGCTGTCCGTATGGCTCAAGATTTTTCATTGCGCGAACCATTAATAGATGGTCATGGAAACTTTGGCTCAATTGATGGAGATGGTGCTGCAGCGTATAGATATACCGAGATGAAGTTAAAGGACTTGGCTCTTGAACTATTACGAGATATAGATAAAGATACTGTTCATTGGAGTTTAAATTTTGATGATAGATTAAAAGAACCAGATACTTTGCCAGGGAGGTTCCCAAATCTTTTAGTTAATGGTGCTTATGGAATTGCTGTTGGTGTTGCAACTAACATTCCACCACATAATTTAGCGGAAGTTATTGACGCAGTTGTTGCATATATAGATAAACCTTCAATAGATACAAAAGGCTTAATGAAGTATATAAAGGGGCCAGACTTTCCAACTGGGGCTTCCATTATTGCTGGAGATGAATTACGTACAGCTTACGAAACAGGTAAAGGCAAAATTACAATAAGATCAAATGTAGAAATTGAAACACAAGGCGATAAACAAAGTATTGTAATAACAGAAATTCCATACCAGGTAAACAAAGCACAATTATTACAAAAAATTGCCCAATTAAAAGAAGATAATAAAGAAAAATTATCTGCTATTCAAGAAATCAGAGATGAGTCAGACCGTAATGGTATTAGAGCGGTAATAAGACTAAAAAAAGATGCTAATGCAAAAGCAATATTAGATCATTTGTTTAAATCTACAAACTTGCAAATTAGTTTTGGTATTAATATGGTAGCAATTGCTGGTGGTAAACCAAAACAAATGAGTTTGTTGGAGATTATTGCATATTACGTAGAATATCAACGACAAGTTATTTACAGACGAACAAAATTTGATTTAGACGCATGCAAAGAAAGAGCACATATTTTAGAAGGTTTATTAATTGCAATTCAAAATATTGATGAAGTTATAAAAATAATAAAAAAATCAGAATCTGTTTCAATAGCAAAACAAAAATTGAAAGAAAGATTCCTACTTTCTGACAAACAAACTACTGCAATATTAGAAATGAAACTTTCACGTTTGGTTAATTTAGAAGTTAATAAAATTAAAGAAGAACTTGCAGAATTAAAAATAAGAATTGAAGAATTAACAGCAATTTATATTTCTAAATCTAAACAATATGGCGTAGTAAAGAAAGAAATTTTGGAAATTAAAAAGACATACAAAACTCCAAGACGTACAAAACTTTTAGACCCTAATTCTTTACAAGTTGAAACTTTTGATGAGCCAGAAGAAATTGTTGTAAAAGATTATATGCTTGCAATAACCGCAAATAAAACAATTAAGGCAATCCCAATTAAAAATTATAATTTAGCCATAAGAGAATTGGGCGATAATTCAAGTTTAAATGAAGTTCATACAAAATTGTTAAAAGTTAAATCTACTGATAAAGTCTTAATTTTAACAAATAAAGGCAATGTTTATAAAACATTAGTTGATACAATTCCTGAAGCCAAATGGCGTGAACGTGGAACAGACTTAAATAAACTAGATAAAAATATTTTACATGACGAATATCCAATTAATATTGTAAATATAACAAAGGAACCTTTTGAAATTGAAAATACTAATTTGGTTTTTGTTACTGCAAATGGAATGATTAAAAAGTCACCATTAAATGAATATCTAATAGCTAAAAATGTTTTTGCTGGTATAAAATTAAAAGAAAAAGACGCTGTCGTTTTTGCGGGTGAAAGTGACTCTAGATTCAGTTTGTTATTGGTAGCAAAAAATGGTATGGCAGTTAATATTGCAGATGATTTAGAACCAACAGGACGTATGACTGCAGGGGTAAAAGCAATGGCATTGGACGATACCTTTATTGTAAATGTTTTACAAGTTAAAAAAAGTGGTGCTGTTACTGTGCTTACAGATAAAGGCTATATTAAAAATGTTTCAATAGGCGAATATGAAATATCTAGTAGAAATAGAAAGGGCTTAAGAATTACAGGAGCAAATACGGGCAATGTTGCGTTTACATCTTTTGGTGTGGTTCCACCAGATGTTGCCGTATATGCAGATGGAAAAATAGAGATAATTAAGTCTAAATATATTCCATATGATAATAGGGCAGGCAAAGGTAAACAAATGATAAAAGACGAATTTAAAGGTGCCTTTGAACCATTAAATTAAATATTTAAATTATAGTAAAGCAAAGTTGAGTAAATTACAATTTTGCTTTTTTATAACATATTTAAATAAATACAAAGTGTTTTTTGGTATATAATATTACAAAAACAAATAATATTATTTATTTAATGTAATATTTACCCATAATAAATAACGTCGACTATATAAATAAAAGCAATTTAAATTATGTTAGGTAAACTTTAAAAAAGTGGAAAGTTTAAATATTATTGTCTTATTTAAAAAGATTTCGACTAACGACAAATTTATTTGCCAGAATTCCCAGACCATAAAAAACTTTGCTTTGCGAAAAGCAAAAAAGAGATTGTTTTATTTACATCAAAATTTAAACTTAGATTACATTTTAATATTTATTTACAAATTTAGCACATTTTCAACAATATATGATTTTTTAAGTTAAAGAAAGGCATTTTTGTATAATTTTTGTATTAGTACTTCCAATTTTATAGGTGATAAAATATACACAAACAAAAGGAGAAAAATTATGCAAAGACAAGGTATAGATGCATTAAAAAGAATGGCATTAATGGCCAAAAATAGATTAAGGAATAAAGTAAGGGAAAACGATAACAAAGCCTTAAAACAAGGTGATAAATTTAAAGTTTTATTCGGTGAAGGTGTGGACATAAAAAGCAAAATAATCACCAAGGAAGATGTTAAATTATATGGTAAAATTAAAGAAATGCTAGATGAAAATGAAGATATAACTAACCCAATTGCAAGACTAATAGATTATAAAGTTTTTAATAAATTAGAAGATAATGCAAAAGAAAGATATTTGTTTGAGTTGGTAGATAAATATAAAGCATATAAAAATAAATATTATGACGAAAGAATTAAAGAAATAATTTAAATATATAAAAATTAATAATTTTTTAAAATATAAAATATTAATTTAAATAATTTTATTAGTATTAAAAACAAGGCAAAATGGCATATATTGCACCAATTTTGCCTTGTTTTAATTAAATTGTAAAAATAATTTTATGTAATAATTATTTTATAATTTTTATTAAATATTTTAGTATTTAATTAGCTAGAAAATATAGTTGATTTAACCGGTTGTGTCTTGTTGCATCTTCAATTGTCTTTTCGCTAATTATTTGATTTGCTTTTATAATAACCTCGTTATTAACACCAAATAAAGTGTCCTTAGCAATTTTTCCTAAAATAGCGTCTGTGTTATATTGAAGTTTGCTAGGTACAAAATTTTCAATTCTTTGATTTGTGTCAAATGTTAAAATGTTTACTTTAATATTTTCTAAAGATACATTGTTCTTTTTAGGATAAATATTTTTGCTTAAAAGTTTAACTTTGCTGTAATATACAAAATTTTTTCTTAAATATATTTTTGATGGCTCTAATAATTCATTATTATTAGTTAAGTAACCTTTTATAAGTCCATTATTTTGTACTTCGCAATCAATAATTTTACCTAAGTTTTGAGCCTGGTCAGTTATAACTTGCTTAAACATAGGTGTTTTTTTTGCCTTTTCAAAAAAAGTTTGCAATTTATCTTTATTTGCAATAATAATGCAATCATTCATTGCCTTTATTGAAGTAAATTTTATTTCAAATTCGTTTTCTTCTAAATCAAACATTTTAAGTCCAGATACCTTTGTTAAGTCTTTATTAAAAATGGCATCACAAACTGTTCCAACAACTTCACCTTCGTATAATGCAAACACTTGTTTTCCAAATAAATTTGTTAAATTCATATTTTCCCCTTTATCTCTAATGTAAAATATTGTTTTGAATTTAAATATATGATGCAAGTTTTGTCGTATATTGGTAAATATGGTTTTTAACAAAAAATTGATTAAGTATGGTTAGTCTAAAAATCAAATATGCAATGCGAACAAAAACAAACCATACCCACCCAAAGTTAACTATTAAATTGTCCTTATTTTTTTCACGCGCGATGTCAACGAAGAGCAAAACAAAGATTTTGCAATGATAAAGTAATAAAGTAGATAAAGAATAAAAAATAAAAGTTTTTGCAAGAAAAGTAAATAAAATACAAAAAATTGCAAAAACTTTTTTAAAACATTTGACAACGCGGGGGGGGGAGTTAAAATAAAGAAAATAAAATTAGAATAAGGTTTTATTTAAAAAATAAAGAAAAGGAGAGAGAAATGAAAAAAAGAAAGTTTAGTATAATACTAAATATATCAGCCTTATGCTTATGCCTAGCAGCAGTAGCAATAGGAGTATATTCAGTAAAGACCGCCCAACTAAACATAACAGGCACAATAGGCTTTCAAGCCCACAATTGTGATGTATATGTAAATGGCACCTTAACAGGGGCAGCAACAAAGAATAGTGATGACACATTAACCCCAACAACATTGTATTATAACACAACAGCAGCTGCAGAAAGTACACCTACATATAAAAACGTACACGATGATAAAACAGGCTGGGCAATAGGAGATTTGTACTTTGACGATTTAAACGATGTTCCAGACGATAAAATAGCTAAAGATATAGTAATAACAATAAAGATGTATAACAAAGCAAAATATCCAGTATATGCCGCCTTTGACGCAAGTACATTAGGAATAGATGTATTTCAAATTAAAGCAACAGCCCAAAAAGGTACAGAAACAGCTAAAGATGTTTTGTGTGTAGAAATGGCAGCAAATCAAACAGAAGCAGATGTAACAACCTTAACAATAACCTTTACACTCAAAAGTGAAGAATTTACCAAACTAACCTTAACATCAACAAACCCATTATTAAAGTTTACAAAAGATAGACCAGCATTAAAGGGCGACTTAATAACAATGGATTTGGTTAAAGATGCTGCAAATGCAGTTGAAACTTATAGAGTTTTAAAAACAGAAGGTAACACCGCCCTTGTTATGGCAATGTTTGAAGCAAGCACATCACAGAAATACTGGACAGAAAACACAACAACAACAGATGAAAAAGGAAACGAAGTAACAAAATATGACGGCAGTGATTTAGACAAATACCTAAACGAAACATGGTATGACTCATTAGACAAAACTAAAAGAGCTGCAATAGTAACGAGTAATATAGCCCAATATAGTTATAGTTCAGGTTATAGTTCAGGTACGTATAATGCTAACACCCATGCTTCATATGCAAATTATTCTACCAAAGCAGCAGTAGGGAGTGCAATATCAAGAAACGTATATGCTTTAGATTTAGAAGATATAGAGGAGTACTTTGGAGGAACCTTTAGTACTACAGATATATGGACTCTCTTTTGGAACACAACATCTGCTCCTTCCCCTGAAACATGTCTATGGCTTCGTTCTGCTCATACTGGAGATACTTTTGTTGTATGGTATGTTCGTGGACCTCTTGGAAACTTATGGGGTAGTGGTGTCTTTGACAGTGCTACAGCCCGTCCTGCTTTCAAAATCGATTTATCAAAAATAAGCTATAGTTTTTACGCAGGTTAAGTTTTAAAATATGAGACAATAATTTTTTAAATAAATCTTATTAGAATATTAAATTTTTAAGATATAAACTAAAAAACTTTACATTTTTTTGTAAAGTTTTTTTATGTAGTAAAAATGACGTAAAATAAATTATTTGACATTAGTCAAAAATTTTTAACACATATTATAAACTATGTGTATATTGGCGTCATGATTTCGAGTGTGTTAGTGTGCAAGCACAAACTCACTCTCTCTCATTCCTTAATATAAACTATGTGATGATAAATTTTAAACAAGTTAAAATTTATGTTTGCTAACGCAAACGCCATGAAAAATCATGGCATCACAATTTGAATAACCATCAGTTTTGCTTGAATATACCTTCGGTGCATTCAGACAAAACTTCCGATAATATAAACTATGTGTATATTGGCGTCATGATTTCGAGTGTGTTATTGTGCAAGCACAAACTCACTTTCTCTCGTTCCTTAATATAAATTACATATATATTTACGTCACGATTTCAAGTGTACTTTTATGCAAGCATAAAGTCCACTTTCTCTCGTTC
>SAMEA104315436__coassemble_1023_pt1 | contig 24156 bp, 22 predicted proteins | sample SAMEA104315436__metabat2_low_PE_038 | metagenome-assembled genome bin SAMEA104315436 (sample SAMEA104315436) | gut metagenome | biome: Monkey gut; feature: monkey-associated habitat; material: faeces | place: China | collected 2013 | reverse complement strand
TATTTACAATATTTTTTATTAATATCTATTTTAACATTTTCTTGCACAATTTTTTATGAGTGCAATTGGGGGCATAACCCCTATTATCCATATATTCCAGATAGCGTTTTAGAGAGTGTTGAAGAAGTTGTGACCCCTGAAATGTTTGGCGCATATGGTGACGGAGAACACGACGATACTGATGCTGTTCAACAATGTTTATCTAAATATGAAGATTCTTTAAGCGTTTGTGTATTAAAAAATACTTACAAATGCTCTAATATAATAAGAGTGTTTCCAAACACATACGTATTTTTAAGTGGAAAAATAGTTGCAAATTTAAAGGATACACATGGCGTTAGTTTGCAGTTGTTTGAATATAATGGAGATAATTCAAATTATAAAAACAAAAACATAACAATAACTGGTGGCGGAACAATTGATGGAAAAGGCTATGATGAATCTACTCAAAGATATAACTCGTTGCTTAGAATGGGACATGGAGAAAATATAAAAATAGAAAACATAAAGTTTAAAAATGCCGTAAGGTATCATGCCATGGAAATAACCTCTTGTAAAAATGTAACTATTAATAATTGTAGATTTGAAGGAATTTATGCACACAATTCATGTGAAAATAAAAATTTAGAAAATCATAGTGTCGCTGGTCCCCATGAGTTAATTCAAATTGAAGAGTTAGATAGCGGAGGCTCAGGGGGAATGACGCCTTATGATAATACGATTCCAGAAGATATAACTATTTCTAATTGTTATTTTGGTCGTGGTGACGGCGAATTTTACAAAGCAATAGGCGACCATGGTGAGCGTAAATTTGCTTATAAAAATATAAAGATAATTAATAACACTTTTGAAAATTCTATTCAAAATTTAGCATATGATTACACATCAAATGCTAGCAATAATTGTATTGTGGGTTTTTACACAAAAGTGCAAGGTTTGTATATATCTAACAATAAGTTTGAAAATTGTTATGCAAATGCGATATGTGCATCTGGCAATGTTGAAATAACAAATAATATATTTAAAAATATTTCTCTTAGTTGTATTTCGATTTTATTTGATTCAAAAATCAAAATTTCTAACAATACTTTTATGAATTTTGCTTTGCACAATGATACTTCTAAAGAAAACTATATCACTTGCATCAATATAGGACAAAATGAAAATAAAATAGTGGTTGATGCACAAATTTTTAATAATAATTTTAAAAACAATAGCGAACTTACAGATAAAATTATATGGTTTTATGAGTTTGAAAAATCTAATTATTCTATATATGATAATACGTATAATTGTAATATAGATACTTCCCTTATTAACAAATATTCAAAAAAAAGTTAAAGAAAAAGATATTGTAATTTACTAATAAGATATATATAGAAATTGGTAAATTAATTTAAAAAAATAAATAGGCGTGTTACTTCATTATAGCAACACTCCTTTTTATTTATTAAATTATTAAACTTTGTGCGCAAGCAATCTGTATGGTTGCTCAAAATACGTGGAATTTATTACATATTAGCAAATTGACTATTATATAGTTCAGCATAAAGTCCATTTTGTTTAATCAATTCATCGTGAGTTCCAGTTTCTTTTATGTCCCCGTCTTTCATATATATTATTTTATCTGCGTTTTTTATGGTTGATAGTCTATGAGCAATTACAAAACTTGTTCTTCCCTTTGTTAATTTGTCCATAGCATTCTGTATTTTTATTTCTGTTCTTGTATCAACAGAAGATGTCGCTTCATCTAAAATTAACATTGGTGCATTTTCTACCATGGCACGTGCTATTGTTAATAATTGTTTTTGCCCTGCAGATACAACCAAAGAATCATCTAAAACAGTGTCTAGTCCATTTGGTAATGTTTCTATAAAATGTTTTAAACCGCAATCTTCACATATTCTTAATAGGTCTTCATCTGAAGTCTTTTTGCCATATGTTAAATTTTCTCTTATTGTGCCATCGAACAACCAAGTGTCTTGTAATACCATTCCGAATGCTTTGTGAACATTTTCTCTAGTTATGTCTGCAGTATTAACGCCATCAATGGTAATGCTTCCGCCATCTAATTCGTAAAAACGCATTAATAAGTTTACTATGGTTGTTTTACCTGCACCTGTAGGACCAACAATCGCTACCTTTTGCCCTGCCTTTATTGAAGTAGAAAAATCGTGAATAATCTGTTTATCTTTGGAATATCCAAAAACTATATTTTTAAATTCCACATCACCCTTAATTTCTGTTAGAATTCTTGTTTTATTAGTTTCATCAGAAAGTTCTTCTTCTTGTAAAAATTGACTAACTCTTTCGCTTGCAGCAACGGCAGATTGAATATTAGCCATTCCTTGTCCCAATTGCCCTAAAGGTGAAGTAAAGAGTCTAACATAAATCATAAACGCAATAACTACAGAAAAATTAATTGTTCCATTAAAGGCCAAAACAGCACCAACAATACAAACACAAACATATCCTAAATTACCAATAAAAGACATTATTGGCATCATTAAACCAGATAAAAATTCTGCCTTAAATGTGTGTTGTTTTAAAATGTCGTTATTATAATTAAATTTTTCTAGTGCTTTATCTTCCGAATTGTATGCTCTTACAATATTTTGTCCAGCAAAATATTCTTCAATATGTGCATTAACTTTTGCCAAACTCTCTTGACGTAAAACAAAGTGCTTTTGTGATTTTTTGATTATAACTGCCATTATAACCATACCCAACATTGAAGAAATTATTGCTGTAAGCGCCATTCTCCACTCGGTTATAAACATCATAATAACGCAACCTAAAAGCGTTATTGTTGCAGATACTAATGTTCCAATACTCATATTTAAAGACTGAGATATTGTGTCCACATCATTTGTAACTCTAGATAAAGTATCGCCAAAATTATGGGAATCAAAATATTTTAAAGGAATTTTATTTATTTTTTGAGTTATTTCGGTACGCATACTTTTACCAAGTTTGCAAGAAACATTATTCATTAGGTATGATTGAAGGTAACCTAAAATCATACCAACTAAATACATACCAACTAATAGCAAGCCAATTTTTGTTACACGTGCAATATTTATATTTATTCCAAATTGGCTTATTCCCTTTTCAATTGTTTCGGTAATTTTAGAAATTAAACTTGGACCTATTACAGTAAAAATGGCAGAAATACCAGCGAATATCCCGGCAAATATTATATAAATTTTATAATTTTTGCAATAAGATAAAAGTGCTTTAAGCCCTTGTTTTGAAAATTTTTCACGTGGGTTTTTTCCTCTATGCATTTTCTAGTTCCTCCTTGCTAAGTTGGCTAAACGCTATTTCTTGATAAGTTTTGTTTGTTTTTAAAAGTTCTTTGTGTGTGCCCTTTCCAACTATTTTGCCGTCATCTATTACCAAAATTAAATCGGCATCCATTATTGTCCCAATTCTTTGAGCAACAATAATACAAGTAGAATCATGCATCTCTTCCTTTAATTCACTGCGTAAAATTTTATCTGTTTTATAATCTAAGGCAGAAAATGTATCATCAAAAATGTATATTTCTGCATTTCTAGCTAATGCTCTTGCAATTGAAAGTCTTTGTTTTTGTCCACCAGAAAAGTTACTGCCATTTTGAGATACGTGGCTATCTAAACCATCTGTTTTGGAATATATAAAATCATCACTTTGAGATATTTCAATTGCTTTATTTAATAACTTATCATCAGCTTTGTTATCACCAAAATTAATATTTTCCCTAATGTCTCCGCTGAATAGTGTGGCTTTTTGTGATACGTAGCCTATTTTTTGTGATAATTGACTTTTTGTGTATTCTTTTACATTATGCCCATCTACTAAAACTTCTCCTTCTGTGGCATCAAAAAATCTAGAAATTAAATTTACAATTGTGGTTTTCCCACATCCGGTACTGCCGATTAAAGCAATTGTTTGCCCCTTGTTAACTTTAAAGGAAATATCTGTTAAAACATTTTCGCTGGCGTCTGGATAATGAAAGCAAACATTTTTAAACTCAACAGTTCCTTTTTCTTGCGTATTAAGTACGCCAGCACCATCAGATATAGTTTCTTTAACAGACAAAACTTCCATTATACGCTTTGCGGAAATAATTGCTCTTGGTGCAAACATAAATACCATAACAAGCATCATAAATGATGAAATTATTTGCATACCATATGATAAAAAGACAACCATATCGGCAAATAGCGGTTTTACTTCTAACAAAGATGCTTTATTAATAATTATTGCACCAATCCAATAAATGGCGAGTGAAATACCATTTAAAGTTAAAGATATAACAGGGCTTATTGCAGATGTTATTTTGCCAGTATAAAGTTGAGTATTAGTATATTCATCATTAACTTTTTCAAATTTTGATGTTTGGTATTTTTCTGCATTATTTGCTCGTATTATTCTTATACCACTTAAATTTTCTCGGGTGACTTTGTTTAAGTTATCAGTCAATTTTTGAATTTTAGCAAATTTTTTAATTACTAAAGCAATTATAATAATTATACAAATTAGCATAAATGCAACAGCAACTCCAACAGCTAACGACCATTGCCATTGTTTGCCAGCAATTTTTATTATTGCCCACACTGCAGTTATTGGAGATTTTATTAACAATTGAAGCCCCATTGTTAAAAACATTTGAACTTGTTGAACATCGTTTGTTGTTCTTGTAATTAAAGATGATGTGTTAAATTTATTAATTTCTGCAAGAGAAAACCCTTGAACTTTAGTATATAAATTCTTTCTAATTCTAGCTGAGAAATTAGAGGCTACTTTAACAATAAAAAAACTTGTTATTATTGAACTTGCCAAACTTCCTAATGCACACAAAAGCATATAAAGACCGTTTATCCAAATTTCAGACAATGTATATTGTTGACCTGTTGCCTGATTTATTCCGCCTTGAGAAATTTGCGTTATTGTGTTCATATAATCTGGCATTTTTAAATCTAAAAAAACTTGCAATACAATAAAGCAAATTGCAATAAAAATCATAAGCCATTCTTTGGCTTTTAGTTGTTTTAATAATTTAAACATATTTGTATTTCCTTATGTAAATTTTCAATAAAAAATATAAACTTGCATTAAGCGTATAAGCCATTTTAAGGTAAGAATAAGCAAGTTTTTCGTTTTTAGTTTTAGCACATAAAACGAACAGGCATTTTATATGAAAATAATTTTTAATGTGTTAAATTTACCATTTTTAAATTAATTTTTCAAGTTATTTTTATAAATATAAATAACATTATCGCTGAATAAAATTTGATGTTTTTGTAACTAAAATAATTTAATTATTTTTTAGTGAATTAAAATATTTTTCATTATTTAAAACTTGTTCGCTTTTAAAATATTTTTTTGCTAAATTATTATATTTTTCTGCAGTTTTATTATCGCCTAGGCAAAAATAGCAATAACACATTTGCAAATATGGATAATAATTATAATAAATAGGTTCAACAAAACCACCCTTTTTTGTTACGTCTTTGCATTTAGAAGCACAATTATACCAATAAATTGCAACCTCAAAATTTTTTTGTAAGCAAAAATAGTTTGCTATTTTACAACATATATTTGCTCTTGGAACATCATATAAAAAAGTATTAAATAAAGAAGATAATGCTTTTTCATTTTCTCCAATAATAAAATAGCATTCACCAAGCAAATATAAAGCATCTATAACATTTTCTATCCAGCCTTTTTTGCTATTTATAAATTTTGTTAAAATTTTTATGCATTGCTTATATTTTTTATGATCAAATAATTCTCTAGCAAAATAATATTGTTCTCTGGGTGTTAATTGTCTTGTTTTTAATAACTGTTTGTAAATTAAATAATTTCTATTTGAATTTTTAGTTGTCTTTTTGTTGTGGTTAATGGCAATATCTAACTTTACAACATTGCCAAATGGAACAATACATTCGTGCACTACTCCTTGCCAAACGGCTTTTTGACAATTTTTAATAATTCGTTCTCTAAAATAAGAAAAGGTTGGTTTATTATTTAAAAATGCAATATTGTATTTTAACATGTAAACATCTGCTTTTAATTTATTTTTTAAAGCAAGCAATTTTTTGAGCGAGTTTGAAGGAATAATATCGTCAGCATCAAGCCACATACAATATGCACTTGTCGCTTTTTTAAATGCAAAATTTCTGGCAAGCGAAAAATTTTGTTGCCAAGGGAAATCATATACCTTTGTTGTAAAATTAAAAGCAATTTGTTTTGTTTTATCAGTAGATCCAGTATCAACAATAATTATTTCATCAAATAACTTTGCACAAGATTTTAAACAATTTCCTAAATTTTGTTCTTCGTTTTTAACAATCATACATAAACTTAAACTAGCCATTTTTACCTCTAAATTAATTATATGTAAACAAGTTTTTTTGTGATTAAAAAATCATCATCACTCCATGTGATGATGATTTTAATAAAATATAATAATTTTAGCCGCCACTTGGTCCAGTTGGCCCCTGTGGAATTGTAAGGTTTAAAACATAATCTGGTGCTGCTCCAGTTATTGTTGCTGTTGCTTGTGTGCCAGGATCTCCTGTTGTTACCACACCAATTGTTAATGTTGGCGTTACTCCAGCTTCGCCAGTAGGTCCAGTAGGTCCAGTTGGACCTGTAGGCCCCGTAGGACCGGTAGGTCCAGTTGGTCCAGTTGGTCCAGTTGGCCCAGTAGGGCCTGTTATTCCCGAAGGCCCGCGATTAATAATGCCTGTAGGTGTATTAAAAGGTACTGGTATGTCTCCGCAACTGCAATTATTCCAAATAATAGCCATTGAAATTCCCTCCTTTATCTACACCATATTATGTTGTTTGATTGGTATAGGCTTTATTTGAATATATTTCTTTTGTTGTTGTTTTGTTGCTACTTTCTTCATTTACACTTTCGTTCGCTACAAAAACAGCTTTTATTCTTGCTTCAATTGTTATCATATTATCTTTTTCCCCACAATAAGAATATATATTTGTGCTAATAATAGCTTTAAGTTTTGCATTGCTTAAAAGAGCATTTGCTTGAGAAATGGCATCTTCTTTCGCTAATGTTAATGCGTTTGAATATAATTCTTTTTCGTTATTTAAATGATAATCTATTCCATAGTAACTAACAACACCAGCTTCACCAACTATTTGGATTATGTCATCATTTTTTTCTAAATCTGTATTTTTAATGCTGAAACTACAAGAAAAATTATATAGACATAAAGCATCTTTGTAAGATGGATAACAAGAACTATATGTTACATATAGAGTATTTTCAGAGTTTAAAACTTTAACTTTATTAGATATATTATCTATATATTCATTTATCTTTTTTTGTCCATTATTAAACTCTTCGGCTGTTACATTTATATTGAAATTGATAACACAATAATCTGCCATTGTTTCAAACTTGCCACATCCCTGAGTGATTATCATTTGAATGTTATCTTCTGCTTTTACATTTGTTGGCATTAAACAAATAAAAGAAAACAACATAATAACACAAAAAATTTTTATTATTTTTTTTAACATATTATTTCTCCTTGTTTTTATAGTCTGATTTAAAATTAAATATTAATTCATAATTGATAATTTATATTAAAATTAGTCATATTTATATAAAATAAAACCTTTTTTATTGAATTTATAAAATATTATTTAAATAACCAAATTTTATTTGTTTGACATTACATATTAACGGAGTTATAATTGTTGTAAAAGTTGGAAAGGTGGGAAAAGTATGTCAAACAGCAAATTTTTATGGACTGCAAAAGTTGGAGATAAAGGTCAAATTGTAATACCTAAAGAAGCAAGAGAAGTTTTTGATATAAAGCCAGGGGATACATTATTGTTGATGGGTGACAAAGAGCGTGGCATTGCCATTGCAAAATATGACGATTATATAAATTTTGCAAATCAAATATTTAATTTAAAACAAGGAGAATAGCTATGTTGGAGTTAAAAAATTACACATTAATTTATCCTAACGGGAAAGTTGGTGCTGAAAAAATAAATTTAAAAATAGAAAGTGGCGATATTTTTGCTTTTATAGGTCACAATGGTGCTGGTAAAACAACCACTATAAAAAGCATAGTAGGAATAAATGGCATTACTGAAGGTGATATTATTATTGATGGAATATCAATTAAAGATAATCCTATAGAATGTAAAAAAAGAATTGCTTATGTTCCAGATAATCCAGATGTTTACACTGCATTAACAGGAATTCAATACATTAATTTGGTAGCCGATATATTTAAAGTTGGTAAAGAAGAAAGAAAAGTTTTAACAGAAAAATATGCTAAAGACTTAGAATTATTAGATCACCTAAACGACCCTATTTCAAATTAGTCACATGGGATGAAACAAAAGTTAGTTTTGATTTCTGCTTTTGTGCATAGTCCAAAACTTTTAATTTTAGATGAACCATTTGTTGGATTAGACCCAAAAGCAACTTTTATTTTAAAAAATGCGATGCAAGAATTTGTTAAAAATGGCGGTGCAATTTTCTTCTCTACGCACGTTTTAGATGTGGCGGAAAAACTATGTAATAAAGTAGCAATAATTAAAGATGGTAAAATTATAAAAAGCGGAACAATGAATGAAATAAAAAAAGATAAAACCTTAGAAAATGTATTTTTGGAGAGCGAAAATGTATAATTTTAAGATTTTATTTAAAAACAATTTCAATATTTTACTAGGAAGGCTTGCAGGTAAAAAACAAAGAAAGTCTACTTTTGTGGCAAGTATGCTGTTATTTATTGGAGTAATTGGAATTGTTGCTCTATATTCACTACAAGCATATAGTATGTTTAAAGGTTTAGGTCAATTGCACTTAGAAAAAGTTTGTATTTTTCATGCTATTTTAACATCTCTTACTGTTATTGTAATTATAGGAATTATGCGTTCTTCCGCAAATCAAAAAAACTGTGATACAGACTTTTTACTTTCATTGCCAATTAAAAAAAGTACAATCATTATTTCTAAAACATTAAATAAATATATTTTTGATTTCTTTTTTGCATTTGTTTTATTTGCTCCTTATATGGTTCTTTATTTAATTATGGCAGAATTTAATTTGACTTTGCTTATTTTAGGAATATTATTTATTTTTGTTTTACCTTTATTAAGTGTTGGGATCTCTTATATTTGTGACTTTGTAATAACAAGATTATTTAATAGAATGAGATTAGGCAATTTGTTTAAATCATTTACTTTGCTTTTGCTATTTGTTTTAGTTATGGGATTAATGCTAATTAAAACATTTACTTATGGAATGGCTGATTTTAATAATTTGCAAGCATATTTTTCTGATAGACCTATTTGTAACTTAATTCTTAATTTTTTATTTGCACCAAATGTCTTTAACGTTCTATTTGTAATATTAGGTACATTTTTACCATTTTTAGTAGGTGTAAGCCTTTATTCTTTAAATTATGGAAAAACATTTGCTAGTTACGTGTCAAATAATAAAAATTTAAAATTTAGCGATGGCACAAATGAATTTAAAATGTTGTATAAAAAGGAACTAAATACTTATGCTTCTACACCGGCATATATTATTAATACAATAATAGGTGCAATAATGATTTTGGTTATAACTATTTTTATTTGCACTATGGGTTATAATGGCATTTCAAATTACTTCAATTTGGAACTACCAAAGTCACTTATTACATGTATTTTGGCTTTTGCATTTGGGTTTATGTTATCAACGGCTCCAATTTCGGCGAGTGCGATTTCGCTTGAAGGAAAAAATTTTTGGTTATTAAAAAGCACGCCAATAAATGAAAAGATATTATTTTTGTCTAAAATATCTTTACACTTTTCTATTTTAGAACCAGCAATAGTTGTTTCATCAATTTTATTAACTATATTTTTACATCTGCCATTTTTGCACTTTATGACTCTATTGATTGTTCCTACTTTAATTAATTTAATTATTGCATTTGGTGGGTTATTAATAAATTTATGGCAACCTAAATTAGATTATGAAGATGAAACTAAAGTAGTTAAACAAAGTCTGTCCGTTCTTATAACAATGGTGTTTGGTATGATTATATCAGCCTTGCCATATATTTTATACAAAATATTTACAACATTAAATATTGTAAATTTAATTATAATATCAACTTGTATTTATGTTATTATTTTAATAACTTTAATAATAACTTTATTTACTCGTGGAATAAAAATGTTTAGAGAATTAAAATAGATATTATTAATAGAGGTTAAAATGAAAATTTCTACAAAAGGGCAATATGCAGTAAGATTAATGGTGGATATTGCAAAAAGCGATAGTGTTGTATCAATAAGTAATGTAGCAAAAAATCAAGAAATATCTGTAAAATATTTAGAGCAAATTGTTGCCATGTTGGTTAAAGCAAAATTATTAGAAAGTAGTCGTGGGCATTTGGGTGGATATAAGATAACCAAGCTACCAAAGGACATATCTATAAAAGATATTTTAATGGTAACTGGTGACACTTGTAGTTTAGCTCCATGTGTTGGAGGAAACTGCTCTAGAAGTAACAAATGCTATGCTATGAGCGTTTGGAATGATTTAGGAGAACTTATAGACGATTATTTAAGTAAAATAAGTTTACAAGATTTGTTAGATAAAAAGAAAATATAATAAAAAAGCCATGAAATTTCATGGTTTTTTTAACTTTTATTTAAGCATTTGTGTTTGTGAATTGATTAAATTAACCCAGTAATCATATTGCTCTTGAGTTATATTTCCAGCATTCTTTTCAACTTCTAAATGAGCAATAAATGTATTTTTTTGATTATTTACTTGATTTTTAAAGCTTTCTATAAGACTATTTTTAACTTCTTCATATTTTGCTTTAGCGTCAGCGATTGCTCTATTTTTTGCATCTTGGAATTCTTGAACTTTTTGATTTAAAACTGTTTTATATTGATTAACTTGAGCTCTTGCATTATCAACTTGTTCTTGAAGAGTAGATTTTAAACTATCTGGAAGAGCATCTAATTGTTTTTGTAAATCGTTAAGAGTTGTTTCTGCAGATTCTAATGCTGCTTTTGCACTTTCTACTGCTTTTAAAACAGTGCTTTCAAGTTCTTTAGTAATATCTTGAATTTGTGTATAGGCCAAATCTTTATATTCATTTTGTTTGTCATTAATCAACTTTACAAGGTCTTCATTAGACATTTCGCTAATTTCTTGCTGTTTTTTCTGGAGCTAATAATGTAGCTTTTGTTTGTAATGCCGCACGTCTTGCTTCTTCGGTTAAATTTTTGTATGCAACTGTTACTTCAACGCCCATTGATTCAAATGTTTTTTCAACTTGTTGCTTTGCTGCATTTTTCAAATCTTCTACGTTTGCTTGACCAGAAATGTCAATAGTAACTTCATCACCATCTAGAGTAATGTGACCGGAAATTGCTGCTCTTTCAATAAAAATTTGTATTGTATTTTCTAGACTTTTGCCATCAAAGTTAACATCGGCGTAAATAGTACCAGCATCATCGTTTTCGTATTTAACGCTTACTATATTGTTGTTTGAGTCCAAAACGAAAGATACATCTGGATTGACGGATAATGACATAACATTGCTTGGTTCATTGTTTTCACCGCACCCCGCAAACATGAATGCAAAAGGAATCATTAAACATATAACTAATAAATATTTAACAAATTTTTTCATAATACCTCCTATCAATTTGTCAAAAAAATTTTAACATATGGTAATTAGTAAATCAATTTATTTATAAATATTTATTACGACAATTTGAAAAGAATTGTCGAAAAAACCTAGTTAAAACATTAGTCGCGTTTTAATGAAGATGGTGTTTTAAAAGATAAATAGATAGCATAAGAAACAATTAAATATTTTTTTCATTTTTTAACTTGCCAAAATCAATTAGTAGTTTTTTGAACTTATCCGGTAATTTTGCTTTACATTTTTGTATTAAATTGTTCGGAATATCTACATAATATGCTTCAGCAATAGAACAAAGACAAGTTAAGCAATATTCATTTAATTTATAATATTTCCCTAACTCTATTGCATTTGTAAAGGAAGATGAGTTTACAAAAATGCTTAAGATTAAACGTGAAAAATTTATGGCATTCTTATCTTTTTTAAATAATAATATGTTTTCTAAAATATCATTAGTAAAAGTATACTCAAAAAAATAGTTTAACTTGCCTAATATATCCTTTTTGGGAGTGCTGAACTTTAATAACCATATGGCATAATTAATAATTTTAGCTCCTTCAATTACATACTCGTTATTATGAGTAGCACATAAACATTTTTCAACTAAATTGTCCACTTCTGAAAGATTGCCTGCATAGTGTCCTATTGCTGATGTAATTACTATACCATTATAGTTATCACAAATTCTATAGTTTTTGCATTCATTTTTTAACCATAAAGCCAAATCTTCGTCATATTTGTAAAATTTACTTGGGAATAATTTATAATAATAACAATATATAGTTTGTAATTCTTGTGTTGTATGTTTTGTGGTTAAAAGCCATTCAATAACGGCAAAAGATAGAATTGTACTTCCAGTTATTTTATCATTAGAAAAAATATCTCCCATATAAAATCCATTTATTGTCTTAATAAATAAATTCGGAGCTAATCCTTGGGGAACATTACTATCTTTTTCTTTCCCATCTTTAATGAACTCATATAATAAATTTACTTTTACATTATTTTTTTCTAAGACATCACATATGTAATCTATACTGCCCTCATTATTAATACCACATACATTTATTTCTTTTATTTGATTTTCTAAAATATATTTTAAAATTGACGGAGTTAAACCATGACATTTTTTGTCAAATACTTTCCCCTGTTGTAATTTTCTTACTGCTAACTTTCTTTCTGTTTTGTCGTAAAGCCCAAACCACTCTATATTTTTGTAAGTTTTTTCCTTATGATTGGTAACAAATCTTGTGTAAATTACATTATCAAATTGAATACCTTTTAAGTATTTATTTAAATTTTTAATCATTTCAAAATGACTTTCGTCAATAAAGCCGTTTTGTATGTCTATTAATAAAATATTATTCATTATTTAACCTTGTAATCTTTTGTTGTGTTTTAGATAAATGCTATGTTATTGTGTTTTCGTTTATTTAAAATTATTGTAAACATTGGAGTGGTAAATAGAAAAATAAAAAAATACGCCTTATTTTTATATAATATAACTTAATTTTGTAAAAATGTAAAATTTTTTACAAAATTATTTGTGGCTATCAATTTGAGTTACATAACAAAAAAACAAAGTAACTATCAAATAAGTTGAAATTACTTTGTTTCGCTTATTAAATTATAAATTAATCTTTATGGTCATGTTCGTGCATACATGGGCAATTGCCTTTTTTGTAACATTCTTCGTCATAAACTATTCCATTTTTATCGTAATAGTCTTTTACTGCAGCCTTTACTGCTTCTTCAGCGAGTACTGAACAATGAATTTTATGAGTTGGTAAGCCACCAAGAGCTTCTACAACTGCTTTATTTGATAATTCTAGTGCTTTTGATATTGGTTGCCCTTTTATCATTTCGGTTGCTATTGACGATGTTGCAATTGCACTACCGCACCCAAACGTCATAAATTTAACATCAGTAATAATTTGAGTGGCTTTATCAACCTTTATATACATTCTCATAATATCGCCGCATTTAGCATTACCAACTTCACCTATACCATCGGCATCTGGCATCTCACCAACGTTGCGTGGGTTTCTAAAATGGTCCATTACCTTTTCACTATAAAGCATATTTTCTTTCTCCTTTTTGTAATTCATCCCAAACTGGACTAATTTTTCTTAAATATTCAACAACTTGTGGAACTGCTTTTATTGTTTTGTCAATTTCTTCTTCGGTTGTGTATTTTGAAAGCGTTAAACGCAAACTTCCGTGTGCAACTTCGTGGGCAAGCCCAATTGCAAGTAAAACGTGGCTTGGATCCAAAGATCCACTTGTGCAGGCTGAGCCGCTTGAGGCACAAATACCTTTTTCGTCTAATAATAACAATAAACTTTCACCTTCAATTCCTTCAAAACACATATTAAAGTTATTTGGTAAGCGTTTTGTTAAATCTCCGTTTATTTTGCTATGTGGTATTTTTGACAATTCTGTAAAAAGTTTATCTCTTAAATATGCTTCCCTTTTTGACACTTCAGGCATTTCTTTTACAGCATCTTCTAATGCTGTTGCCATGCCTACAATTCCAGGCAAATTTTCTGTACCAGCTCTTTTTGCTCTTTCCTGTGCTCCACCATAAATATAATTAAATAATGGAGTTCCCTTTCTGCAATATAAAGCACCAACACCTTTTGGCCCATGAAATTTATGAGAAGAAATAGATAACATATCAATATTCATAGCATTTACATCAATAGGTAAATGTCCAACGGCCTGAACAGCATCAGTGTGAAAAATTATTCCTTTTTCTCTACAAATTTGTCCTATTTCTGCTATTGGCTGTATTGAACCAATTTCATTATTTGCAAACATTATTGTCACCAAAATAGTGTCAGGTCTTATTGCATTTTTTAAGTCTTCAATTTTTACAATTCCATTGCTATAAACTGGCAAATATGTTATTTCAAAACCTTGCTTTTTTAATTCATCTAAAGTATACAAAATTGCATGATGCTCTATTGCAGAGGTTATAATGTGTTTTTTACCTTTTATAACACCATATTTAGCAGCACTATTTAATGCCCAGTTATCGCTTTCGCTTCCGCCAGATGTAAAATATATTTCATCTGATTGTGCATTTAAACACTTTGCTATTTTTTCTCGTGCATTTTCTAAATGCTCTTTTGCTATTTGTCCAGCTGTGTGTAAACTACTCGCGTTACCATATATGTCGTTAAAATAAGGAGCCATTGCCTGCAAAACATGGTCTGAAACTTTTGTTGTGCCTGCATTATCTAAATATATCATTTATTTTATTCCTTTTAATTCCTACTAAATTAGTATGAATTGATTATAAGAAAATATATATAATTTGTCAATATTTTTTTTAATTTAATAAACTTTTATTATAAACTGGGATTGACAATTTAAATTATCTTTGTTATTTTAATTATAACATTAAATTCGACCATTCCATAATGTTTTATTTTGGAGATGTTAAAAAAACTTCTTTAGAATGGCAAAACACATATAAACACGTTAATTAGGCTGTTGTTAATATTGTTTTTGTTATTAAAAGGAGGTTTTTATTTTCATTGTATAAGCATAAAATTTATCTTATCGAATTAGATAAGCAAATGTAAAAACAGCCAAAAGGAGATATTATGAATAAAGAAATTTTAAATACAACATTAGTTTTTATAAAGCAAGGAAATAATATTTTACTTGCAAAAAAGAAAAGAGGTTTTGCTCAAGGTACATATAACGGAATTGGAGGAAAACAAGATGTTGGAGAATCTATTGAACAAGCAATGGTTAGAGAAACGCAAGAAGAAATAAGAGTGACACCAATAGAATATTATCAAGCTGGACTTATTGAATTTGACACGTGGTATAAAGGAGAACATGTTGATTTAAATCTTAATATTTTTATATGTAATAAATATATTGGAGAACCTATTGAAACTGAAGAAATGAAACCACAATGGTTTAAACAAAACAATATTCCTTTTAATGAAATGATGCAAGATGATATTGTTTGGATACCAAAGATATTGGAAGGTAAATTTGTGTGTGGCAAAGTTGTTTTTAATAATTATTTACAAGAGAGAAGTAGAAGTATTGTTGAAGTTTCTAAAGAAAAATTAAATGAAAAAATATATTCTTTATATGGTAATGAAACCTCAGATATTTAATTATTAAAGAGAACGAACTTAAAACGGCATAATTTGACATATAACCAAATAAATGTTATACTAACAAAAGTTTTCGTTTTAAAAGGAGAATTTATGCGGTCTATTAATGGGTGCATAGCGGATATTATAAAAAGCAAAAATATTGCGATATTCTCGCATATGGCACCAGATGCAGATGCCCTTGCTTCGGCACTAGCACTTAAAAAACTAATTAAATATAATATTCCAAATTGCGAAAAGATAATAGATTTATTTTTTGATTATGAAGAACTTGGAGATGTAAATGGTGCAATTTTAAAAGGAGTTGTTCATAATTATCAACGATGTCATAATTACGATTTAACTATTGCACTGGATTGTGCAAGTTTGTCTAGGCTTGGTAAATGGGCTGATTTATATAATAAAGGAAAAATTAAAGTTAATTTTGATCATCATACTACTAATGAAAACTATGCAGATAATAATATGATTGTTAAAACATCTTCTACTTGTGAAGGGCTATATTTAATTGCACAAGCAAAGGGATATGTAATACCTGACGATGTATGTTCATTAATTTATTCAGGGATTATTACTGATACAAATAATTTAACTCAAGGCGTTATAACAACAAGAACCTATAAGGTTATTGCTGAAATGATGGCTAGAAATATTAATTTGGATGCCTTAAATGATCATTTTTTTAAAAATAATACAAAATCAAAAGCGTATTTGTTAAAAAAAGCGCTAGATTCGTTAAAATTCTATAATGGTGATAGAATTGCCATGATGAGAATTAGTAAAGAAGCACTTGCCAATTGTGACGCAACAACTGAAGATACATTAGGAATAGTTAATCATGGGCTTGAAATTAAAGGAGTGGATATTTCAATTTTGGCTCTAAAACAAGAAGATAATAGTTTTTATGTTAGTTTAAGAAGTAGAAATGGAGTAAATGTCGCAAACATAGCCACTAAAATGGGCGGTGGCGGTCATGAACAAGTTGCTGCTTTTCAGTTTGTAGGTACATATAACGAAATGTTTGATAAATTAATATGTGTTTGTAAAGATGAGTTATCTAAACATCCACATGAACAAAATATTGAAGATTTATTTGGTGGCGATGATGAAGATTTTGATTCAAAGAAAATACACAAATAAATACAGATTTTAAACAAAAAAACATTAAAAAATTATAGATTTAACTGGAATCGTTATAATTAAATTAAAGTTTAGGCAAAAATTTGATTGTTAACGAAATATAAAATTTTATTGTAAATAAAAACTAGGAGATGGGTTATTCCATCTCCTAGTTTATTTATTCAGCATTTAATGAAATTGATTTCTTTTGCTTATTTTCTTTTTTTATAAAAATATTAATTAAATTAACGCCAATTGGTGCAAATATTCTTCTTGATAATTTTGCGAGTTTATTTTTTCTTAGTGCGGGCTTATTTTCTTTTAATGAGTTATATAAAAAAGTATAAATATCAATATCTATAACTTTATCTCTCATCATAAAATAAAAACTTTCAAGAGCAGAATAATACGCCCATGTTCTCAAGCCTATTTGTCGGTCTAAATCAGTTTCTTCATTAGCAAATTTTAATAAACATTTAATTACGTCAAGTCGTCTTGTGGCGAAACTGCTATTTACTAAACTTCCTTCCCTTTGATAATATGCCATTAATGGCATAGGTAAATATATAATTTTGCTTGCATAATTGGCTATAATATAATTAAAAACTATATCTTCCCCATGTTTTAAATTTTCATCAAAGGCACACTTTTTTAATAATTCTGCTTTATATAAATGTGTGCCGACTAAACAAAAATTTAAAGTATTTCCAGTTGTTAATTCAACTTGATATTTTTTTGCACTATATTCAATTGATTGCTTTTGTTTAAGTTTATTCCAAGGCATTTTTTTGTCTTTTGGATACACTTTCTTCATTTTGCAAATAGCAATATCTGCATCATGTTTAATTGTTTCATTTAATAATAATTGTATTGCATTTGGGGCGATAAAATCATCGCTATCTAAAAACCAAACATAATCGCCTGTTGCTTTTTCTATCCCGGTATTTCTTGCTGAAGAAAGTCCACGATTTATTTTATGATAAACTGTTATTCTAGAATCTTTTTTAGCATATTCATCGCAGATAATTCCTGAATTATCTTTTGTCCCGTCATCAACAACAATAATTTCTAAATTTCTATATGTTTGATTTATAATGCATTCTAATGTTCTTGCTACATATTTTTCAACATTATAAACAGGTATAACAACTGATACTTTTATATCGTTCACATTTTTCTCCTTAAAAATCAAAAATTTCACTTTCTACTGCTAGGCAAAGCAAATGATATACCTGTAAATGACGTTCCTGTATTTTGTAAACAATATTGCTTGGTACATTTATAAGAACATCGGCGATTTGCTTTAATTTGCCACCATCTTGACCAGTCAAAGCAATAACTTTAAGACCTTTTACCTTTGCTAATTGTGCGGCATAGCAAACATTTTTTGAATTTCCACTTGTTGAAATTGCAATTAAAACGTCATCTTTATCACCAAGAGCATTAACTTGTTGAGCAAATAACATTTTTTCATTGCAATCATTTAAAAACGCTGTGTTAAACGCACAAAAAGAAGTAAGAGGAATACATTTTATGCCACCTTGCAAATTATCAGCAATTAATTGCCCATCTTCACCATATTCTTTTATAAGTTTATCTTTTAGTTCATTAGGAATTTTTCTTTTTAACATAAAAGATTTTAACATTTCGCCTGCAATATGTTCACTATCAGCTGCACTTCCGCCATTACCACATGTTAAAATTTTGTTGCTTTTTGCACAAATTGTTAGCATTTCTATTGCTTGAATGATTGGTTCTTTTAAATTTATTAAGTTTGTATTTTCTTCAAAAAAATTATTTATATATTCTTTAGTTATTTCTTTCATATTTTTCTCCTTTTTCTTTGTTTAATATAATATTTATGGCATCAACTAGATTTTGAGCGTTATAATCTGCATCTGTTATAATATTTTCTTTTAGGTCAGATGGAACTCTTATTGTTTTTATTCCAGCATTTATTCCTGTTTGGACATCAACGTTAGAATCTCCAATAATATAACATTTAGATAAGTCCAAATTAAAATCGTTTGCAGATTTTTCTATCATGCCAATTTTAGGCTTTCTGCAGTTGCAATCTATTTTCAATTCTTTTATTTCGCCGGTATATCCTTTATGTGGATGATGTGGGCAGTAATATATGCCATCTACATATGCTCCTTCTTTTCCCAAAAGGGTTTCAAGTTTGTTAAAAATTGTATCTTGCTTTTCAAAAGAACATTCTCCACGAGCAATAACTGGCTGATTTGAAACTATTATTGCTAAATATTCGCTTTTGTTGATTAATTTAATTGCTTGTGCACAATTTGGAACTAATTCTAAATCTTTTTCGTCATTTATAAAGCCTTTATAAACATTTAGTGTTCCATCTCTATCTAAAAAGATGGCTTTTTGTTTATTTTTTAAATTTTTTGCTTCGGGTAGATTATTTATTAAATCTTCAGTGGCGGTATAAAATCTTTCTGGTGTACCTACATCTTTAATATATTCCGTGGATTTATATGCAAAAACTTTTTTATTGTCATTAATAAGTGTTTGAATAAAATCCGTTTCCATAGATGCTTTTTTTAATGTGTCAAAGTAATATAAAGCAGAAGGATTTATTATAAAAAAGCCAGCATTTACATTGTTTTTATAGAAAAAATCTCTTGTGGAATCTTTTTTATTTATTTCTGTTACTCTATTATTTTTATCACAAATAATTAAATCGCTATCATAAGGATGAGAGTTCGGGTGTGTTAAAAGAGTTGCAATGGCATTATTATCTTTATGAAATTGAAGCATACGATCAATGTTTATATTAAAAAGTGCATCTCCCATACAAACAACAAAATCTTCTTTTACAATATCTTTTAAATAATATAGTGCTCCACCTGAACCTAATGGCTCGTTTTCAATAATATAATTAATTTTTATACCAAAGGTTTTTCCGTCTTTAAAATAATCTTGTATAATTTGATATTTATATCCAACGGAGATATACACTTCGTCTATGTTATATTTTTTTAAATTATTAATTGCGTGTTCCAAAAGCGGAATGCCATTAATTCTGACCATTGGCTTGGGAAGTAAATCTTTTGTAATTTCTAAAAGTCGAGTTCCCTTACCTCCCGCCATTATTAAAGCCTTCATATTTCCCCCTAATTATAAATTTAAAAAGAAAGATAAATTTAAACAATATTACGTTTCATATCAGTTTTAATAAAATACAATATTGTATTTGTATTTCTATTCGACTACCCAACTTTCAACGCCATTTTTAGAAAATTTAACAGGATAAACTTTTCCTGGTAGTTTTTCCATCGCATATATTAGTTTTTGTCTATTGATTGGATCGCAGTAAATCATTAAAAAACCACCACCGCCAGCACCTGATACTTTAACTGAATCTGCACCATTTGAAATTGCATAGTTTATGGTTTCTTCAAGTTCTTTATTGGATACAATACTTGAAGTTTTCTTTTTATTTTCCCAAGCAATTTTTAAACAATTAGAAAAGCCTTCAAAATTTCCAACAAGTATGCAATCTTTCATAATATAGGCATATTCTTTTAAAGTTTTCATTGCGTCAATTGTTGAGGTTTTTTTCTCAGTGGTTTTTTGAACTTGATCGTTTATAATATTTTTTGCTAATTCTTTTTGCACATCTGCCGATTTTCTACTTGTTCCACTATAATAAAGAAGTATTGAACACTCCAATTCATCTACTCTACTCTTGTCTAGTCTTAAGGAGTTTACTATTGTTGAACCATCAGTTTTAAACTCCATTAAGTTAAACCCTCCAAAAACGGCAGCATATTGGTCTTGCTTTCCGCCGGCAAGATTTAAATCTTCTCTTTCGATTTCGTAGGCAAGTTGTGCTTTTTGGTAATCGTTTAACCCTAAGGCAAGCCATCGGTTATAGGCCTCTAAAATTGCCACGACCATTGTAGATGATGTACCAAGACCAGAACCTATTGGGGCATCATTGCTTGTGCTCATAATAAACGATAATGGCTTTCCACCATTAAAATCTTTAACAATTCTATTATAAATACCTTTATGTAAAATAAGAGTGTTGTCATCATCTATTGGCAGATAAGGTACACTATCTGTTTCTAAATTGTTTTTGTTGTCATAAGCATAAATTTTTATTTTATTGTCGTTAGTTGGAATTATTGTACAATATGCATACATTCCTATTGTTGCATTAAAAACTGCTCCACCAAATTGGTTGCTATAAGAGGCTAAATCAGTTCCGCCTCCTGCCAACCCTAATCTTAATGGGGCTCTACTTCTTATTTTCATTCTTTTTTTCCTCTACTATTTCTGTTAGTCTTTTTAATAATAAATCGGCACATTCAGCCCACGATATATATAAATCTCTACTAGCATTTTTGCCAATTTGGACTAACTTGTCAAAATTTTCAGTTGCTTCGCAAATTTTATTTGCAAATGCCTGTTCGTTATCTTCAGATAAAAATCCATTTACGCCATCTGTGACGCCATAGCCAGCACAAGAATTTTCAATAAAAATGCCAGGAATTTCATATGCTGCACTTTCAACCTTTACCAATCCAAAATTATCATATGTTGAAGGGAAAAGCAACAAGTTTGCTCTTGATAAAAGTTGAGGGAATAACTCTCTTTCCAAAAAACCAGTAAAAATTACACAATCATCTAAATCGAGTTTTTTGGTTAATTTTTTTAATGCGTCCGTTTCAAAACCTTTTCCGACAATATAAAATTTAAATTTTATGCCTTTATCTTTTACAATTTTTAAACTTCTTAATATAAAATCAATTCTTTTTAATTTGGTTATTCTGCCAATGTAAATAAAAACTAATTCTCTTTTTTCTATATTAAAAGATTCATTTGCTTTTAGAGATAATTCAGTTACGTTTTCGCATCTTTTAAAGTCTGTTCCGAATGGCAAGTATGTTATTTTCCCTTTGTAACCAAACGATCTTGCTTGCTCTGCCACTAGTGGTGAGCAAACAAAAACTTCATCAAATTTGTTGTAGCGCCTCCCCAAACTTTTAACCATTCTTTCTGCTATAAATTTAGATTTAACTACATCTCTAAAAATAGGGCGCATATTAGAATGGAAAGTTGCGACAATTGGTATTTTCTTTTTCTTTGCAATTTTTAATGCAAACTTGCTCATTCCAAATGGTGAATGAACATGTATAATATCAAAATCGGTTGTTTTAACAAACTTTTTAATTTTATTGTCAAACTTTGGCAATCCATAATATTGATTCAAAATGGGAATATGTATTGATTTGCAACGCTTTATATTATAAGGCAAATTGTCAACATATCCTTTTTTGTTTTTTGGCACCAAAGCAGTCAACTCTGTTTTGTCGTTTAAATTTAAGCATAAATTATGCATGCAGTTAATTACACCATCAACATCTGGCAAGTATACATCCATTGTTTCTAAAAGTTTTAATTTATCCATTTTTTATCCATTTTATTTATGTGACTTTTAATCACGTTATTGAGAATCTATTTCTCAAACTATTATAACTTTAAAACTGCAAAAAGGCAACTTATTATCAAATTTGGTTGGCTAATCAAATATAAAAAACTTCTTAGGCAAACTATATTTTTTAATTGTCGTCATATAATAATTTTAATTTATTGTTTGATTCAATTAAAAATTCTTTTAGCATTGTTTGGCGCTGGATTGTGTTTCTTGTTGAAATCATTCTTTGTAAGTATTTTTTCCCTCCAACCAAAATTACCATTTTTTTAGCCCTTGTAATTGCTGTGTATATCAAATTTCTATTTAAAATTATCCCTGGGCCGCTTATAACTGGAATAACTACGTAATCAAACTCGCTTCCTTGACTTTTATGAATGGTAATGGCATATGCTAGGCTTAATTCACCTAAATCTGCTCTTGAATAAGTACATTCTCTGCCATCTTCAAACCATACCTCTGTTTCGCCAGAGCCAGGATTTATTTTGTGAATGAAACCTATATCTCCATTAAAAACACCACTCCCAGATTCTTTTAATAAACCAGATGATTTAGTCCAGGTTAATTCATAATTATTTGATGTTTGCATTACTTTGTCGCCTTCTCTATAGATGGTTTTACCAATAACTATTTCTTGTTTGTTAAATTTGCTTGGGTTGATTTTGTCCTGAAGGCAAGAATTTAGGTTAATTGTTCCGCTAGCGCCAGCCTTTAAAGGTGCCAAAACTTGAATTTTTGTCGAGTCAATTTTTGCAAAATTGGGCAATCTTTTAGTTACTATATTGATAATTGAATCTTTAATTTCATTTGGATCTTCGTGTGATTCAAAGAAAAAATCTTTTGACGTATTATCAATATATGGCATTTCTCCGTTATTTATTAAGTGAGCATTGGAAACTATTAAACTTTTCTCATCTTGTCTAAAAATTTTGGTTAAATAAGATATTTTTATTAAGTTGCTATCTAAAATATCACCTAAAACATTGCCGGCACCAACACTTGGGAGTTGATCTTTATCTCCAACAAGTATTAGTTTACAATCGCTAGGCAAGGCTTTTAATAATGAATTCATTAACATAATATCTACCATAGAAACTTCATCTACTATAACTGCGTTAACGTTAAGTGGATTTTGTTCGTTATATACAAATCCGCTTCCGCCACCTTTAAAATTTATTTCAAGTCCCCTATGAATGGTTTTTGCTTCTCTACCGGTACTTTCGCTTAATCTTTTGCTTGCTCTGCCAGTTGGAGCTAAAAGCATTACTTTGTTTTTATTTTGTTCCAATATATCTAAAATACATTTTATTATAGTTGTTTTACCAGTCCCTGGACCACCAGTTATAACGCTTACCCCCGATTTTAAAGAAGTTTCAATGGCTGTGCGTTGTTGAGAATCAAATTTAATTTTATTTATACTTTCAAAAAAATTAATTGCGTCTGTAAAATTTGCGTCTGACGTTTTTGCCGTTAAATTCAATAACACTAATTTTTGAGCAACGGCGCTCTCAATAAAATACATTTTAGTAAGCATTACTATTTCTCTTCCGTCTTTTGAACGAAAAATTGATAAGGTTTTGTCATAACCCATGTCGTCTAAAGCAGAAGTAAATTTGTCAATGTTTGCTTCTTGGTTTAGGCCTAACAAAGTGCTTACAGAGTCGAATAATTGCTTTTTATATGTAAAAGTATTTCCTGTTTTTTCGGTATTTTCGTTTATAATGTGGATAATGCCTGCACG